>ENA-ORDR01000283-ORDR01000283.1-marine-metagenome-genome-assembly--contig:-NODE-283-length-26634-cov-4.875249_pt1 | contig 26634 bp, 36 predicted proteins | sample MGYA00240993_ERZ508538 | MGnify/ENA primary metagenome ERZ508538 (study PRJEB26207, sample SAMN05421999) | marine metagenome | isolation source: Monterey Bay, California, USA | place: USA:Monterey Bay... | reverse complement strand
ATTTGTAGCAGGGTGGCGACCAGCAATTGGTTGGACCTGTGGCTTAGGGCTGCTGTATAATGTAATAGTACACCCCATACTTTCTGTATGGATAGAACTACCCCCAGTAGACACAGAAGCACTCACTCCCGTAATGATGGGTATGCTAGGTTTAGGGGCCATGAGAAGTTACGAAAAAGTTCAAGGCGTAAGCAGGGAAAAGTAATGGAAAGAAATTTTAAAGAAACCCAACAGGATCTAACAGAGCTAAACGGTGATGGAAATCGTGAGCGGGGTCGTTACGGGGAGGACGAGAGTAATGAAGCGAAGGACGCACCTGAGACTGAGGAGCAAAGAAATGTCACAGCATGACTTAGTAGAATTGTGTGAGTGGCCAAACGGAGACTGGTGTTTACTAGAGGATTTGGAAGAATACTCCAGCAATAAGTCAGATGACTATAAAATTTTATTCTTAACAGAACGTCAGTACTTCTATGAGTACACAGGCGAGTTAAATAAAGCAGAGGACTGCAGATGAATCAAGATAACGTATACAAACAGCTACAATTAGACGAAGGAGTCAAGTATGAAATTTACAATGACCATTTGGGATATCCTACTTTTGGAGTCGGCCATCTGGTAACAAAAGACGACGAGGAATTTGGATTAGAGATTGGAACGAGGGTTAGCGCCGATCGAGTCAAGTCAGTGTTTATGAAAGATTTACATACGTCCATACGAGAGTGTTTAATCCTGTACCGAGAGGACTACTTCGACGATTGGCCAGGGGAAGTTCAAGAAATTCTCGTAAATATGATGTTCAATCTAGGTAGACCACGGTTATCTAAATTTAAGAACATGCACGCAGCTTTGAACAAAGAAGATTGGGCAGAAGCTGCAAAAGAAGGAAGGGACTCATTGTGGTACAGACAAGTACCTAATAGAGCTGAAAGATTAATGACTAGATTGGAAAACGTATGATACGATTGAAAAGAGCAACCATATTCGTGGTTGATAGTTGGCGGTATGTTATGGATGTAAGGTTTAATCCATTAAGATTTATAGGTGATCCTAGTTTGCAAATGTACTTCACATTAGCTTTATTTACAATGTGGAGTGCTTACTTTGGCTTTATAGCAAGCCACTACTTGGGCTGGGTGAACTATAGTACATTAGCAAGCATCTTTATTCATTTGGCAGTAATTATACCCATAGGGTTCACAAACGCAGTATTTATGGATGCTGAACGCAATGGGTCTACCTGGTTACGACAGTGGAGAAAAAAAGATAGTTTGTAATCAAATTATTCTTGACAAATTAATAACAAGGTGTCATAATACACACTATGAATATTTTTATATTAGATGAAGATTTAGACAAGTGTGCTGAATATCACGTTGACAAGCATATTGTAAAGATGCCTTTAGAGGCAGCACAAATGCTCTGTACCAATCACTGGATAGATAAGTACCTTGGCTATGTACCCCAAAAACTTACAAGAGAGGAGTGGGCAGTTGTTAAAGAAGCAAAGAAAAATCCTGTTAGGGACTTTCCTTATCTTCCCACTATGTACAATCACCCCTGTACTATATGGGCTAGACAGTCCCAGCAGAACTACGAATGGTTATTCTGCTACGGTCTCGCGCTCAACGATGAGTATAGATACCGCTACGGTAAAGAACATAAATCAGTGCATGAGGTCATACTCAAGCTACCTGATATCAGCTTACCCAGTACCGGTCTTAGTACCTTTGCACAGGCTATGCCCGACGAACTCAAGTCCGATGATCCCATTTCCAGCTACAGAGCCTTTTATCACAAGGACAAAGCAACATTTGCTAGCTGGAAATACAGGGACAAACCAGAGTGGTGGGATGAAACAGAAGCAGACTATAACGAAAGGATTACAAGATAGTGGCAGTTAGAATAGTTAGTAAATCTAGCGATGATGTATTGAACGATATAGCATTCGCAGCAAGGGTATCAAACCCTTCGAATCAAAACAATGAAGAAACAGCAGAAAAGTTAGTACGATACTTAATTAAGCACGGACACTGGTCTCCTTTAGAGATGGTATCTGTGACAATGGAAATCGACACCACCAGAGATATTGCTAGACAGATACTACGGCACAGGTCGTTCTCATTTCAAGAGTTCAGCCAAAGATATGCAACAGTAGATGAGTTACCAATACCTGCATTCAGAGAAGCTCGTGGACAAGACCCTAAGAATCGACAGAATTCTGTACGACTAGAGGACGGCCCCATACATCTAGAATGGTTAACTAAGCAGAGAAATGCTTGGCACGCATGCATGACAGCCTATAACTGGGCGTTAAAGAACGGTATCGCAAAAGAACAAGCCAGAGCAGTCTTACCAGAAGGTATCACTCCATCACGATTATATATGGCAGGAACAATTCGTAGCTGGGTACACTTTATTCAACTGCGTAGCGGGAACGGTACACAACTAGAACACCAAAATATCGCTCTAGAATGTGCTGAAGCCTTGAAACCCATATTTCCAATGATCGAGGAATTTGTAGAAAAATGAGAGTAGTCAAACCATATGTTGTTTATGGAAAACAGGACTGTATCTTTTGTGATAAAGCAAGACGCTTACTCAAGAGTGAAGGTGTAGAGTTTACATACTTACAATTAGATTCAGATTTTACGATGGACGAGCTGTGGGAAAAAGTTAAGTTTACAACATATCCGCAGATTTTTTTATACGATTATCCTATCGGAGGCTATAGTGATCTCCAAAAATCGTTTGACAAACAGAAGGGATTGCTGTAAAATGGAAGGTATAAAATATGATGGAGAGAAGCCAAAAATGCATTTGCTCCCTCCGAAAGCACTCACAGAAGTAGCTAAAGTATTAACCTTCGGCGCTCAGAAGTACGACGAAGAAAATTGGAGGAAGCTAGACAATCTACATAATAGATACAGTTCCGGTGCACTTCGGCACATATTTGCACACATAGATGATGAAGAGTTAGACCCAGAAAGTGGGCTGTCACATCTAGCACACGCAGTATGTTGTTTAATGTTTAAGTTGGAGATTGAATTAGAAAATGGCAAGAGTAAAGAAGAAAAGTTACGAGAACCTAACGGATGTAAATCTGGAGCGAGTGATAGCTCTTTTGAATCCGACCTCCTCTACAGTAAAAGCTATTACGAAGAAGGAAGCGTGCGAGATTCTAAATATAGCATACAATACGACCAGACTGACAAAAGTTCTGGAGGACTATAACGAACGTAAGGACTATACTACTAGAAGAAAAGCTATTAACAAAGGCAAAGCTGCCACTGCTGGTGAGATTAAAGAGGCAATTACCTTTTATCTACAAGGCGATACAGTTAGTGATATTTCAAAAGGTTTGTATAGATCTGCTTCTTTCGTAAAAGCAATTCTAGAAAGGATTGGAGTTCCTCAGAGACCTGCTTCTCTTGAAGATAGGCTACAAAATGCTTATCTACCAGAAGAGTGTGTAGCTGAAGAATTCTCAGAGAAAGAGATAGTTTGGTCTGCAGCGCATCATGCTCCTGCAGAAATTAAAGGAAGACTAGATGATGCTAAGTATATACCTCTCTACGGGGTTCCCTGCTATGCAATCTATATTCCAGAGAAAGTAGATTCTAGCGAGAGTTTATACTCCAACACAGAAGTTGGAGGATTCAACGCATATTCTCCAGCATATGATCTAGGTAAGCTAGAGCACCTGCTTGGGTACGGAGTAGATTTAACGAGGGTGTAGTGAAAAACTTATGGAGGCTGTGGGCCAAGGCTATAGGTGAGAAAGAAGGCGCAACTGATGCCGAAGCAGACAAAATAGCAATGATTAGAACTATTATTGTTGGTGTTAACTTTATTACTTGTTTCTTTATTATAGCAGGTAACATACATAATTGGTGAGCAATATGGACTTCAAAGACAATGTGCTAGATTCTTTATACGACGGGGACACTTTTATAGAGTATATGAGTGTCAATAGTGGTAGAACTTTGTCCGGCTGGTTTACGCTTGCAGGAGACAAAAAGATCAAACAGTATGATATCTCAGATACAATAGTAGCTTGGGATATCGAAAATAACAAGTGGGAAGACATTCGCACTAAAACAATTAGCAGATGGCAAAGGAGATACGATGTCGGATCAGGAAAATATTACAGTGTATGATGGGTTGCATTATTGCTACCTACGCAGGGATTACTTCAGGTGGAGTGAGTATATTGATTTTTATAAGAGATTAGGTATTTGATATGAAAGTAACAAAAGAGATAGCTAGTGGCTGGCATGGATTTGTTTACAACGACTGGATTAAAGAGGTAGGGATAGAGTTTGTTGAAGTAGAGGAAGGCTATATCTACGCGGAACTCAAAAACGAAGACAAGTACTGCATCATGACAGGAGGTACTCCTGGCAAACTAACGGGTGCCGGTGCGGGTGCAATGTTTGGGCCAGTATTGTTAACAGCAACAGACATTCTAGGGTTTATGGCTGCATTTACTACAGATACTTATATACCTAAAGCTACAATTACACATAACTGCTCGTTCTTGCTGCCAGCAAATGCCGAAGTATTCGGTATTAAAGCACAAGTACAAAGCTGGGGCAAAGTAGTTTCTCATGTAAATACCTCAGTTATTAATGTCGCAACCAGTGAGCTGATTTTTCAAGCACAGTCTACTTACTCTATGACAGTTAGGAAGGAAGCTACTGTTGGATAATCAACTTCATCCAAGAATGTTCTGGCTGGGCTATGTACAAGAAGACGACAGCTATGTAGATGCTAGATATGATCCTGCCCCTACCGGAGGCCTTCCGCCTCCTGCTGTGGATGACAGTGATATTCCTACTACTGTTCTGTCTATAGTGCAGATTCGGTCTGTTCAACGCGAAAGAAGCGTAGAAAAGTTATTAAAGAAAATTAACAAGATAGAAGCAGGAACACTTAAGCCTATTACAGTAGACAAAGATGGCTATATCATTAATGGGCATCATAGGTATGACGCTTACAGAATTTTAGATTATTTTCATGTAAATGTGCGTGTTATGCCCTACAGTATTAATGACTTAGTAGAAAAAAATTCTTGACAGAAATGTTAAATTGAATTATAATAGTTGTCAATAAAGAGAGGAAACCAATGGGCGACCGATTTTACGCACAACAACGAGACGTACTGGGCACTTGCCCAGGATTAAACCACCCTATTAAAAGGAAAAGAAACATGGCTTGGGACGACGATAAGAAAGCAGCGGTAATCGAAGCATACGAGAACGCAACCCCTACCCCCGAAACATCAATGGAAATCGTAAAAGATATCGCTGAGGAATATGACGAATCTCCCAACGGAGTTCGTATGGTACTTAGCAAAGCTGGTGTTTACATCAAAAAGACCCCTGCAGCAAGCGGAAGTAGTAGTACTTCTAGCGGTTCAACAGGCGGCACACGAGTATCAAAGCAAGCAGCACAAGACGCACTTACAGCAATTATTGTAGACATGGGCAAAGCAGTTGACGAAGATGTAATTTCTAAGTTGACTGGTAAAGCAGCAGTTTACTTCGCAGGTGTACTATCTGCCGCTGACGCAGAAGACTAAATCTTTCATGGCCCTTCGGGGCCACCTTTTCTCTTAGAGAGTAATGCAGCAAAATAAATTTTGCTAACCTACTACTAAGGAGTAATTGTGAAGAAAGAGGACTTAGCAAAGTTAGTAACCGAATTTGGCGATGCTATCATTACCTACAGAAGTGAAAACTCGAAAAAACTAAAGTACAATGTTTGTACGATTGACTTTAGTACCCCCTATATTCAAACAAAAACTAATCGGGCAAAAGAATCTGACAGGACTCTTTTGCTTTTTTGTTGGGATACAGATTCGTACAGACTGCTAAAGCCTGAGAGCGTCACTAGCGTGGTGCCTCTATCCTCTATACTTCGGAATGGAGTATAGCTATGGAACTCCACGAAGCCCCCTCTAAGTATGAAAAGGTTATTCATTACGATGAAGCGAAAGAAACACAAGTACGTCTTGTAGTTAATTCGTTTCGTGGTATTGAGTATATGCATGTAAGAAAGTATTTTTTAGACTTTGATGAAGAATGGAGAGCAGGACGAGAAGGTGTAGCAATGCCCTTGGATTTAAGTAATTCAAGAGAGCTATTTGCTGGCCTTATAGAAATACTATCTCTAGCAGAGAGTAAGGACATCCTAGAGGAGTTCTTTAAAGATTATTTAGACGAAATGTATAAATAACCTTTGACTTTTGTTCCTCTCTCTAGTATAATAGTATATTGAATTGAGGGTAATATGAAAGAATTTTTGACACACGCAGCACATCAATACTACGAAGGTACACCTATACTATCAGACGAAGAGTTTGATAAGCTATCTGGTATCTTTGGATATGATAATGTAGGCCATACTATTACAGACGGCACTCCACATATGTATCAGATGTACTCGTTGCAAAAATTCTTTTCCCTTGATGATGCCCCTGATTTGGGCATATACACTTCCTCCCCGAAGTTGGACGGTGCAGCAGTATCCCTTCTATATGTATCTGGCAAGTTCGTCATGGGTCTAACCCGTGGTGATGGTAAGATCGGTAGAGATATTACTGATAAACTGCAACATCTTGTTCCAGAGAAAATCGACATTGATGAAACTGTTCAAATTACAGGGGAGGTAGTTTCTCCTAAGTCCATACCTAATTCTAGAAACTACGCAAGTGGTGCACTCAACCTTAAAGATCAGGATGAGTTTCTTAGAAGGGATGTGACTTTTGTGGCATATGATATGACTCCTAATCTTTTTACCTATTGGAATAAGACTATGGAACATCTCAATTACCACGGCTTTACTACGGTCATAGACGTAGAAGATGACAAGTATCCTACTGATGGCGAAGTTTTCAGAATAGATAATGTCGCGCAATACTATGCTAAAGGTGTTACCGCTCACCACCCACGAGGTGCTTTTGCTCTTAAAGAGCAGAAGAAAGGAGTAGTAACTAAACTACTAGATGTAACATGGCAAGTAGGCAAGAGCGGGGTCGTAAGCCCTGTAGCAATTCTAGAGCCTGTTACGATAGGTGAGGCAGAAGTAGCTAGAGCCACTCTACATAACATAGATTACATTCGAGAACTAGAGTTAGAGATCGGGTGTAACGTAGAAGTTATTCGTAGTGGAGAAATTATACCGCGTATTGTACGCCGTGTATAATTTAAGTTATACCTCAGGAAAAATAGTTCTTGACAGAAACCTTAAAATCTCGTATAATATATGTTCAATTTCAGAGGAGTCCCATTAGTGTTTTCGATTCAAGCCCCCACGAATTGCCCAAGCTGTGATTCCGATCTTGAGTGGAGTAACTCTCTTCTTTACTGCCGCAATGTTTCTTGTGGTAGCCAATCAAGTAAGAAAGTAGAACACTTTGCAAAGACCCTTAAAATCAAAGGTCTTGGACCCGCTGCTGTAGCTAAACTAGAGCTTATCAATGTGTCAGATATTTATGACTTAACTGTTGTAGATATCGCACTTGCACTAAGCTCCGAAAAGCTAGCCGAGAAATTGTATAACGAGATAGAAAACTCTAAAAAAGCATCACTAAACCTATTACTACCAGCATTGAGCATTCCCCTGATTGGTAAGACAGCTTCCGATAAACTTTCTACTGTATGTAAAAATATGGATGAAATAGACGTAGAAATGTGCGAGAAAGCAGGTCTTGGGCCGAAGGCGACTGCCTCTTTGATGGATTGGATAGAAGATTCAGTAGATGTATATTGCTTATTACCACACTCCTTTCTCTTTGAAGAGAAGTCACCCTTAGTTAGTGTTAATGGTGTAGTGTGTATAAGTGGTAGACTAAAGAGTTTCAAAACTAAAGCTGACGCAACAACAGCACTATCAGATGCAGGATATAGAGTCGTAGGCTCCCTGACCAAAGAAGTGACTATACTCGTGAACGAGAGCGGCGTAGAATCAGCAAAAACAACTAAAGCCAGACAATCTGGCGTAACTATAATTGAAAATCTTAAAGATTTTATTGGAGAGTAAAAACATGGCATTGCCTAAGTGGACCGAAGAACGTACCGAACAGTTGACAAACTTTGTCGGTAGCGAAACACCTATTTCTCAAGCAACTGTTGCAGAAGCAGCAGAAAGTCTTGAAACCTCAACCCGTTCAGTTTCTAGTAAACTGCGTAAGATGGGGTTTGATGTAGAGCTGGCGTCAGCCTCCTCTGCCCGTGCTTTCACAGAAGCACAAGAAGCTACTTTGCAGACATTCGTGTCTGACAACAGTGGTGAATATACTTATGCTCAAATCGCTGATAACTTTGAATCAGGCGCTTTCTCTGCTAAGTCAATCCAAGGAAAGATTCTTTCTATGGAACTGACAGATCACGTTAAGCCTGCTCCTAAAGTAGAAGCCGTTCGTACCTATAGCCCTGAAGAAGAGGAAACTTTTGTTTCAATGGTTAATGATGGTGCTTTCGTTGAGCAGATCGCAGATGCTCTAGACCGCAGTGTAAACTCAGTACGTGGTAAAGCTCTTAGCTTGCTTCGCTCTGGTGACATTGATGGTATTCCTCGTCAGGAACATACCAAAGGTTCAGCAAAAGAAGATCCATTAGCAGACTTGGGTGATATCTCAGGAATGACAGTGGAAGCTATTGCAGAAAACATTGGTAAGACTGCTCGTGGTGTAAAGACTATGTTGACCCGTCGTGGCTTGGTTGCTTCCGACTATGATGGTGCTGCGAAGAGAGAAAAAGCCGCAGGCTAATCTTTCGTAAATAAGTTGGTAGCAGTTATCTTTTGCCAGATAGCTGCTGCTTTTTGGTTGGTTGGGAGTTACTTTGAATATTGCTAGTGCGCTTATAAAGCAAGTACTTACGTTACAGGATTTCGAAACCTGGAGTTCCGTTCGTAAGGATTATTTGCCTACAGAGTATCATACTGTGTTTAACACAATTGATAGGCATTACGATAAGTTTCACCACCTACCAACCTTTGAAGACTTGAAGTTTGAGATACGCGACTCTGCGACTGTCGAAAAGCTATATGCAATCGAGAGCGTGGAGGTTGATGTAGACGCATTTATGCTGCTACAGTATCTCAAGAACGAGTATACCCAAAAGGAAATCTTAGATTCCCTAGAGGATTATATTGATAACTCTGTAGCTTTTGAAGATGCAGAAGAATCAGTAGCACACTTACATCAGATCGTTTTAGATGTCGAAAAGAAAGTTGACCTAGAACTACCGCAGGAGAGTATGCAACGTATTCAACTGTTTGAGAATGATGAAGAGATTGGCAAATACTTGCCCCTCGGACTAAACTCCGAGTACGACTACCAGATACAGTTCTCTCCCCGAGATCTTGTTCTTCTTGGTGGTCGTCGCGGGGCAGGCAAGTCTCTTACCTGTGCAAATATTGCTCATACTGTCTTTGAGAGCGGTCGTTCGGCTATGTATTTCACTATTGAGATGGATAGCCGTTCAATCCTTCAGAGAGTATGTTCTATTGCAACGGGAATACCTTTTTCTCGTCTGCGTACGAAAAATCTTAATGTAACAGAATGGGAAAAAGTAGCGGGTTGGTGGGCCAGTCGTTATACGAATGGTCAAGATCGTTTAGAAGAATACCGAGAACACCGCGACTTCGAGAAGTTTCATCATAACTTATCAACTACTACTGAGCTTCTCCCAACTCAGCAGTTGGATGTAATTTATGATCCAGGCCTTACTCTGGCAAAAATTAAGGCCGAATTGGACAAGAAAGTGAAAGCTCTCAACGTCGGAGTTATTTTGGTAGACTACATTAACCAAGTGAAACGCTCCGCTATTCCATCTCGTTCTGGACAGTACGATTGGACTGAACAAATAGAAGTAAGCAAAGCCTTAAAGAGTATGGCACAAGAGTACGAATGTACTGTCATATCTCCTTATCAAACTGACGCTAGTGGCGAAGCGCGTTTTGCAAAGGGTATTCTTGATGCTGCAGATGCGGCGTATGCGTTAGAAACATACGACCACGAAGATGCTTGTATCACGTTTAACTGTATGAAAATGCGTTCCGCCGCTCAGCTATCTTTTACATCTAAGATGGACTGGGAAACAATGAAGATTGGCCCAGAGTCTGCCATGTCTCCTGCAGAGAGAGAAGTGTCAGAACACAAGATAGACGAAGATATTGATGATGTCGCCTTCTAAATAGTTCTTGACTTTTCTAGCTGAATCTAGTATAATATACATTCTCACAATCGAGGAAGCATATGATTATTCACGGAAGTATGTCACACACAACTTCAGGCAGAAGGAAAAAGCGAGTGTACAAATCACGTCCAAAAGCACCTTTCGTGCCTCTAAAAGTAAAAGCAGACAGCGTATTCGCTATAGATCCTGTCTGGCACAAGCACAAATCAGCTCCTTTCATTCCAGCTCCAGAAATGCAGCGAGACAAGGATGCACAATTCAAGAAAGATATTAGTAGTAATTATACGATTAGTATTCCTTACAACAAGGGTACATACCAAGTTATTCCTAATGACGACATAGAACATATCGGTAAGTAAATGAACGTAGAAGAGTTATTAAATCAAAAGCAGATTGCTTTCATCCCTAAAGGTAAAGACTTTGTTGTTAAGTGCTTGAACCCTGAGCATGATGATAGTAACCCTAGTATGCGAATTGACCAGATTGATGGTCGATTCAACTGCTTTGCTTGTGAATACAAAGGTAACTTGTTTACGTTCTTTGGAGAGACAGCCTCTGGATTTCAGCTCAAGAGAGAGACAATGAAGCGTAAGATCCAGGAGAAGAAAGCAGAGTCTGTCGGCCTCTCCTTCCCGAAAAACCATATGCCTTATGTAGGCAATTGGCGTAACATCACACCTAAAACTTATAGAAAGTTTGAGGCGTTTGAACATACAGACCCAGACTATATCAGTAGGATTAACTTTCCTATTAGAAATATCTCTGGAAAGATAGTAGCTTTTCAAGGTAGACATACCGCTAGTGGTATTCCTAAGTATAAATTTACACCACCAGGAGCAAAGCTACCCTTGTTTCCACAGGTATTTCCCCGTATGGGAGAAATAATTCTAGTAGAAGGTATTTATGATGTAATCAACTTACATGATAAAGGACTAGACAATGCAGTGTGTTGTTTCGGCACAATGAATATCAACGAAGACAAACTAAGAATGCTCTCTATGCAGGGCTGTTCTAAGATAGCTGTCTTCTTTGATGGTGACGAAGCAGGACAGAAAGCTGCACAAAACATCAAGGTAATGTGCGAGAAAGTTGGTCTCGTATCTAGGAATATCAATCTCAAAGAGACTGATCCTGGAGCACTTACCCAATCTCAAGTAACTGGACTAAAGAGAAAATTATATGCCTAAAGTTGCATTAGTAGAAACTAAATCAAGCCGTACAGACTTTCAAAAAGAGTTTGAAGGGGCTTTCGAATTTGATCGTTACCAATTGTGTTCCGATCCCACACTTAAAAAAGTATTGAAAAAAGACTGTGACATCACTATAGATACAGATGCCTATGACTGGATTGTTCTAGTAGGTAGTGATGCACTGAAATACTTTACAAAAATTACTTCAGTCACGGAATATTCTGGTAAGAAAGTAGAAGGTAAATTCCTGCCTGTGATTAACCCAGCTATGCTAGCCTTCAAGCCAGAAGCTCGCAAGACTTGGGAATCATCCAAAGATAGTATCATAGCTTACATCAACGGCGAGATCGAAGATGTAATCATTGACGAAACTATCGCTAGAGGTATACAAGACACTGAAGAAGCTAAGAAGTGGATTCGTGGTGCTATGGATGCTGAAGGTGAATATATTGCTCTTGACTCAGAGACTACTGGTCTATACCCTCGCAACGGTCATGTTATCGGCATCTCTATGTCGTATGACGGTCTCAGCGGGGTCTACATAGATACAGAGTGCTTTGACGAAGAGATAGAAGATATGCTACGCGAATTATTCCTAAATCGCACAGTTATCTTCCACAACTCGAAGTTCGACTTAGCGTTCTTCCAGTATCACTTTAACTTCGTTTTTCCTAAATTCGAAGATACTATGTTACTGCATTATCTAATTGATGAAAACCCTGGTGGGCATGGACTCAAGCAGTTAGCTATTAAGTTTACACCTTACGGTGATTACGAAAAGCCTATGTATGATTGGATAGATCAACATAAGCGAGCTAATGGTTTGAACCAAGCAAGTTTCACTTGGGACATGATTCCGTTCGATACTATGAAAACTTACGCAGCTATGGATGCTGTCTGTACTTTTGCTCTGTTTGAAAAATTTGTAAAAATTAAGCAAAACCCTAAGCTAAAGTGGGTATACGATAATATTCTCATTCCGGGTGTTAGATTTCTTCTAACTACTCAGGATAACGGGGTTCCGTTTGACCCATCACGCTTGTCTATTGCTCAGGAGCTTATGCAAGACAACATCGATGTTGCTATCGAGGAACTATACAAAGTACCAGAAATTAGTAAGTTTGAAACTGCTCAGGGTAAACCCTTCAATGCAAACAGTACAGTACAACTTCGTGCACTTCTTTTTGACTATATCGGCTTACAGCCTACAGGCAAAAAGACTGGCACAGGTGCAAACTCTACCGATGCAGAAGTTCTGGAAGAACTTAGTAGAAAACATCCAGTACCTAAGCACATCCTTGAGATACGACAAAAGTCTAAAATCAAGAACACTTACTTAGATAAGATTATTCCGCAGCTTGATAGAGATAACAGACTGCGTACTAATTTCAATCTTCATGGAACTACCAGTGGTCGTCTGTCTTCTTCTGGTAAGTTAAATATGCAACAGTTACCTCGTGATAATCCTATTGTTAAGGGTTGCATCAAAGCAGCTCCTGGTAATAAGATTGTCGCAATGGACTTAACTACAGCAGAGGTATATGTTGCCGCTGTTCTAGCTAAAGATGAAGCACTGATGGATGTATTCCGTTCCGGCGGTAACTTCCACAGTAACATTGCACATAGAGTATTTAGACTACCTTGTGATGCAGAAGAAGTTGCAGAGCTATACCCGATGCAAAGACAAGCGGCGAAAGCTGTAACCTTTGGTATCATGTACGGCGCTGGAGCTAATAAGATTTCACAGCAAGTAACAACAGACTCCGGCAAGCCTTTTAGTCGTGGTGAAGCACAAGAAGTTATTGATGACTATTTCAAATCTTTCCATAAGCTAAAAGCATGGTTAGAGCAGAACCAGAAATCAATAGAAGTAAATGGATTTATCTATAGTTACTTTGGTCGCAAACGCAGACTACCGAATGTTGCTTCAGAGGACAAAGGTATCAAGAGTCATAGTATCAGATCAGGTCTGAACTTTCTAGTACAGTCACCTGCATCAGATATCAACCTCTTAGGTGGTATTGATATGTCAGAGTATATTCGTGTTAACAAGATGGGTGCTCGCATCTTTGCTCTTGTACACGACTCTATTCTAGCAGAAGTACCAGAGGATGAGATAGAACATTATTCAGATAAACTCAGAGAGTTTATACAAATGGATCGTGGTGTAAGCATTCCTGGTGCACCTGTTGGCTGCGACTTTGATGTACACGAAGATTATTCTTTAGGTAAATTCGAGAAGCAGTATGGTAGTTACTTACTCTAACCTACATAAAGTAGAGTTTCCTGTATTTCCGATAGGATCTAGCAACTGGACTTTTACTGACGGACTCTTATATCTTGATAACGAGTTATTGGATGATAAGAATATGTCTGGTAAAACTCTGGGAGCTAGAAGAATACAGACTCCTTTTCACAGTTTGTACACACTTAAAAAATGTATAGAAACACCTGTAGGAATACTGAAGCAGACTAAAAATACCTACATAGATAACAAAGGTACTCCCTTTATCTACTCTAAAACTAAAATGGTTCCTTTGAAGTATTATAGTATAGAGAAAGTAGTTAGAAAAGAAACTGCTTCGGTACTGTGGCTAAAGGGCATATCCTACCCTTTTGCTGTACCACGTCCGCCTTTGCCAGAGTTTGCTTGGGCGGGCATTTTACATCTTAATAACGCACCCTGGGTGTTATACGAGTACTCAGAAAACAAACAGTCTGACACTCGAAGAAAAGTATAAACAATATGGCTAAAAATAGAAGAACTCTTGCAGGAGCAAGTCTCACACTACAAGAGATAGAACCTTTAACACAAAACCAGCTATTAGCTTTTGAAAGCGATAAGCATCTGCTGCTCCACGGGGTCGCAGGAACAGGAAAGACCTTTATTTCTTGTTATCTTGCTTTCGATGATATGGTAAAAGGCTGTTACAATAATCTAGTGATTCTAAGAAGTGCAGTACCTACTAGGGATATTGGGTTTCTTCCAGGAAACGAGAAAGAGAAAAGTGCAATCTATGAAGCACCCTACAAAGATATAGCTGTAGAGCTATTCGGAAGAGGGGATGCTTATGAGATACTGAAGCAAAAGAGTATAGTTCATTTTATGACTACATCTTTTATTAGGGGAATTACCCTGAGAGACGCAGTAATCATTATAGACGAGTGTCAGAACATGACATTGCATGAGCTAGATTCCATTATTACACGAGTTGGTGAAAACTGTAGAGTTATCTTTTGTGGTGACTTTCGACAATCAGACCTAGGTAAGAATGGTTTAGAGCAATTTGTCTCTATCTTGAAGCGAATGGAACAGTTTGACCTAATCGACTTTGAGATTAAAGATATTGTAAGAAGTGAATTCGTAAAGAGTTATATAACAGCAAAGACAGAACTAGGACTATAATATGGACAAACAAATATACGACATACTCGGAGACGAGATCGAAAGACAGAACGAGACTATAGAACTTATAGCCTCAGAAAACTTTGCTTCTGAAGCAGTGCGGAACTTGTGTGGATCAGTATTTACTAATAAATACGCGGAGGGTTATCCTGGGCGTAGATATTACAACGGCTGTGAAAACATGGACGCTATTGAAAGTCTTGCTATTTCTAGAGTATGCGATGTATTTGGTTCAGATTTTGCCAATGTTCAACCTCACAGCGGGGCTAATGCAAATACAGCAGTATACCAAGCTTTTCTAAAGCCTGGAGATAGAATACTCGGTATGGATTTAGCCTCTGGAGGACATTTATCTCATGGAGCAAGTGTAAATCAGTCTGGAAAGATTTATGAGGCACACTCCTATGGCGTAAATGAAGAAGGCTTCTTAGACTATGAATCTATTGCTGAGCAAGCAGCAGTGATTAAGCCTCAGCTAATAGTAGCAGGCGCTTCAGCTTATCCGCGACAAATACAGTGGGAGCTATTCAGAGAAATAGCAGACAATGTAGGCGCTAAGCTACTAGTAGACATGGCACACTACTCAGGTCTTATAGCAGGAAAGGCTTACCAAAATCCTATAGACTATGCAGATGTAGTTACTAGCACAACCCATAAAACTCTAAGGGGCCCTCGTGGGGGTATTATACTTTGGAATAACCCTGGCTATACTAAACGTATAAACAGTGCTATATTTCCTGGTACTCAAGGCGGGCCTCTAATGAACATTATTGCTGCTAAAGCACAGTGTTTTATAGAGGCTTTGTCTCCTGAGTTTACTAAATATGCTAGACAGGTAAAGTTTAATGCACAGTGCATGGCAAGAAAGTTTACAGAAAACAACATTGAGCTTCAAACAGCCGGTACGGACAGTCATCTGTTGTTACTAAATCTTAGTAATACAGCATGGAGCGGTAAAGCTCTAGCGGATAGACTAGAAGCCCAAGGTATTACTGTAAATAAAAATGGCGTACCAAATGATCAGAGATCCTTTACAGAGACTAGTGGTATTCGCATAGGTACTGCAGCAGAGACTACTAGAGGCAAGGATGAAGTAGATTTTATGGAAATAGCTATCAATATATCTGATATAATCAATGAAGGCCAATAAATGAAAGCGGTAATCAGCAATAGAATTTACCTAGAGGTGACTCAAGAGTATAAGGATTTCATAAATAATGAACTTACTTATGCTATTCCGTCGTACAACCCTACAGAACCTCCTATGGTTATAAAAAATATGTCTCGTATCAAGACAGACCTCGTCAGTATACCTGTCGGAAGAACGGATTTGATACCAGAAGACTATGAAATTGTTGATAAGCGTTTAAATGTGCCAGTAGACTTTCCTGACTTTAGGTTTGATTTACGAGAAAGCCAACAAGTAGTATATGACGAGATCGAAGATAACGCCATAATCAACGCTTGGGTCAGTTGGGGCAAGACTTTTACAGGTCTTGCTATCGCTGGTAAGTTAGGTCAGAAAACGCTGGTTGTAACACATACTGTCCCTCTGAGAAATCAGTGGGCACAGGAGGTAGAGAAAGTCTATGGTTTTACGCCTGGAATTATTGGTAGTGGTAACTTTGATACTTCTCAGCCTATCACTATAGGTAATACTCAGACTTTATACCGTAACTTGCCGAAGATAAAAGATCAGTTCGGTACAATTATTTTGGACGAAATGCATCACGTATCTTCTCCCACTTTTTCTAAGATAATAGACACTAACTATGCAAGATATAAGTTAGGTTTATCCGGCACTATAGAAAGAAAAGATGGAAAACATGTAGTCTTTAGAGATTACTTTGGAAATAAACTCTTTAAGCCCCCGAAGGAAAACTTCATGGTGCCTACTATCCATGTCTTGCAGTCAGATGTTAGATTTATGGATGGTAATAGGACACCCTGGGCTAATCGAGTAACGGCATTAGCTAACAATGACGAATATCGACACACAGTGGCAATGCTTGCTGCGGCCTACGCCGCAAAAGGGCATAAAGTCCTGGTTGTGAGCGATCGAGTTCACTTTTTGAAAGCTTGCGCCGAACTGGCTGGTGATAAAGCAATTTGTGTTACGGGTGAGGTCTCGCATGAGGATAGAGAAACGCACCTAACTGAAATCAGAAGCGGTAAGAAAGATATTCTTTTCGGTACTCAAGCAATCTTTTCAGAAGGTATCTCTGTTAACAATCTTAGCTGCCTAATACTAGGTACACCAATCAATAACGAGCCTCTTTTGACTCAACTTATAGGTAGAGTCATACGATTACAAGAGGGTAAGAGAGATCCTGTTATCATAGACATTCATCTAAAAGGGAATACTGCTAAAAAACAGGCTTCCAATAGGATGGGTCACTATATGAGAGAGGGTTATCAAATAAAGCAACTATAAAAAAATAGTTCTTGACACAAACCTTAATTTTTAGTATAATATATGTTCTTATTTGACTGGCGAAAGATTCATAAAGAGGCTAACGGCAACGCTGTAGAGATTGTGCGTATCGTACGGATGCTCGTACTGAGGCAGATACCTACAAATGCTGTAGACCCTATTTATAAATATTCGCAGAAAAACTTCCTTGGGGATAGCTTCATGCTCCATCCCGATGTACTGCTATACCATTCTTATAAGTACCAGTATCGTGAAATTGCACAATACATTGCATTGTGTGCTTTACGATCTACGGCGTACTTTCGCCTAACTAAAGATACAACACTAGACACCGTACTTCTGCCTGCAGAGGATATGGACACATTAATAAACAATAATAGGCTACTATACTTGGATGATTCACAAATCCTTCATTTCAAGTACGAAGAAGTCAACGCAAAGGAGATTCATTAAATGGCTATTTCATTTAATCAGCAGAAAGGTTCTGCACAAAAAAGTTCAGTTAGCAGTTTTCAGTACAAAGATGGCGACAACAAGTTCCGTCTAGTAGGTGACATTCTAGCTCGATACGTCTATTGGATAAACGGTGAGAATGGTAAGAACATTCCACTAGAGTGCTTATCCTTCGACCGTAACAAAGAAACCTTTAACAACCTAGAGAAAGATTGGGTTCGTGAGTTCTACCCAGATCTCAAGTGTGGCTGGAGCTACGCTACTCAGTGCATCGACAACGGTGAAGTTAAAGTGGTAAACCTAAAGAAGAAATTATGGGAGCAGATCATTACTGCTGCAGAAGATTTAGGAGATCCAACAGATCCAACTACAGGCTGGGATGTTCAATTCAAGCGTGTAAAGACTGGCCCTCTGCCTTATAATGTAGAGTATCAACTTCAAGCTCTCAAGTGCAAGCCTCGTGCTTTGTCTGATGCAGAGATGGAAGTATTCGCAACTATTAAGTCTATGGATGAAGTAATGACTCGTCCTACACCAGATGCTCAAAAAGAGCTACTAGATCGTATTCGTGATAACGCAGGTGAAACCTCCGAGATTGACGAAAGCATTGAAGACGAGTTCAAGATAGTATGATTTTATTTACGGCAGACTGGCACATTAAACTGGGACAGAAGAATGTTCCAAGAGAGTGGGCCTTAAAACGTTACAATATGTTTTTCGACCAAGTACACAGCTATTGTAAGCAGTGTGATAGCCACATTATTGGTGGTGACTTGTTTGATCGTCTGCCTAGTATGGAAGAACTGGAACTCTACTTTTCTTTTATTAGAAATGTTAGAGTTCCTACCATCATCTACGACGGTAATCATGAAGCGACAAAGAAGCACAAGACTTTTTTCAGTCAACTAAAGCAGGTTAGTAGAGATATTAACCCGCTTATACATATAGTTGATATGTCGTACATTGATACCGATGTAGGTTTTGGTATTCTGCCCTACGCGGACTTACATAGAGAAGGTAGCATAGAGCACTTTGACACTTCTCAACCACTGTTTACGCATGTAAGAGGTGAGATTCCTCCCCATGTAAAGCCAGAGGTAGATTTAGACAGGTTCGCAGACTTCCCTGTAGTATTTGCAGGTGACTTACACGCTCATAGCAACACACAAAAAAATATTGTATACCCAGGCAGCCCAATGACAACTTCGTTTCATAGAAAAGAAGTCTCAACTGGATGTCTGTTTATCAATGAAAAGAATTGGAGCTGGGTATGGGAACCTTTTGATTTGCCACAGTTAATTAGAAAAACTGTTACAGACCCAAAAGACATGGTTCCTACTGAGTATCATCACACTATTTATGAAATAGAGGGCGACATTCAAGAATTGGCCTCAGTAGAAAACTCTGAATTACTTGATAAGAAAGTGATAAAGAGAAACTCAGAGGTATCTTTAGTCTTAGACAAAGATATGACCATAGAAGAAGAGTTAGTAGAGTATCTAAGCTACTATCTAGCAATACCAGAAGACGAAGTCAGCAACATTATAGGAACATACAATGATCACTCTCAAAAAGCTCAAGTGGAGTAACTGTTTTAGTTACGGACCTAACAACGAGTTGGACTTAAACGAGAATACAGTAACTCAAATCATTGGTTCAAATGGAATGGGTAAGTCTTCTATACCTTTAGTTATAGAAGAAGTTCTGTATAACAAGAACTCAAAAGGTATTAAAAAAGCAGATATTCCTAATCGTTATGTTAATGATGGGTATAGTATATATCTGCTTTTCGAGAAGGATGGCAGCACTTATGAAGTTGCTGTAGATAGAAAGAGCGGTATTAAAGTAGTATTAAAGAAAGATGGTGAGGATATATCCAGCCACACAGCTACTAACACCTATAAAACTCTACAGAATGTCATAGGTATTGACTTCAAAACTTTCTCACAGTTGGTATACCAGAACACAAACGCTAGCTTGCAGTTTCTTACTGCTACCGATACTAATAGGAAGAAGTTCTTAATTGATCTTCTTCACTTAGATGCTTATGTAGAGCTTTTTGAGATATTCAAAGAAGCCTCAAGAGAGTCTGCTACTAGAATAACGGAGTTGAGTACAGAAGCAACAACGATTGAAAAATGGTTATCAAACAATAAATTGGAGAGTACGATAGTACTACCCATGTTAGATTTAGATATAAACACGGATGATGATGAGAAGTCTTTCCGCTCTCTTTCAGTAGAGTTGGAAAATATCTCCGAAAAAAATAAAAAAATCTTACAAAACAATCAATACAAGGATATGCTGTCCCGTATAGATATTAATCATGTACAAGCTGCTTTACAACAGCTACCTCCTGCGGAGTCCTATGATAAGTATCAGAGCGACTTAGGACAGCTAGACGCAGGAATAAAGTCAGCTAATAGCATGTTAGACAAGCTAGTAAGGCTAGGGGATAAGTGTCCTACTTGCGAACAAGATATTGACGCAGAGTTTAAGAATGAATTAGTACAGTCCGAAAGAACTAAGCTAAATAAGTTAGACAGTGACAAAGACTTTAACGAAGACATGATACGACAGATAAAAAGAAACAATAATTCTAGAATTAATTTATCTAAAGCAGAGAAAGAGTGGGAAGACCTTTACAGAGGTATCGACAACTCTTTACCAAATCAAATACTAGACAAAGAGGAGCTGTCCGATAACTTGGCAGAGCTTCAAACTAAGCTAGTAGCAGCAAAAGCAGAGCTGGCTAAGATTGCTAAAGAAAACGAAACTAGAACTAGAGCTAATACTCGTATCGAAATAATTCAAGCCCAAACAGATGGGTTCATAGAAAAATTAAACAAAGCAAAGGAAGTATTGGCACAGCAAGCACAACTAGATTCTAACCTAGATGTATTGAAAAAAGCTTTTAGCACTAACGGGCTACTCGCTTATAAGATAGAAAATCTAGTAAAAGAATTAGAACAGCTTACAAACCAGTATCTTGCAGAGCTTTCAGATGGTCGTTTTACACTACAGTTCATAGTATCCAACGATAAGTTGAATGTACAAATTACTGACAACGAGGTCATAGTAGACATTCTAGCACTCTCTTCCGGAGAGCTTGCAAGAGTGAATACTGCTACACTAATTGCTATTCGTAAACTTATGAGTAGCATATCTAAGTCTAGAATCAATATATTATTCTTAGACGAAGTTATTAGTGTACTAGATGATGCGGGTAGAGAAAAGTTAGTAGAGGTTCTGTTAGCAGAAGATCTAAATACTTACGCCGTATCCCACGGGTGGACACATCCTTTGCTAGAAAAGATTGAAGTAGTAAAACAAGGCAATATAAGTGCATTGGATAAGTAATGGTAGATTCACGAGCAAAAGGTGCTAGAGGTGAGTATCTCGTCAGAGATATGTTACGAGAGAGTACTGGTATGCAGTTTGAGAGAGTTCCAAACTCGGGAGCTTTAGAATATTTGAAGGGGGACTTATATGTACCCCACGAGAAAAATAGATTCTGCATAGAGGTAAAAAACTATGCAGAGTCTCCATTAACCGATAGAATTTTTACGCAAGAAAAGACTAATAATCTAATAACTTGGTGGAAAAAACTTATTATACAAGCAGCGGGAGGGAATCAAGACCCTCTACTATTCTTCAAGTACAACAGATCACCAGTATTTGTAGTAACTGAAGATATGCCAGATGTTTGTGAAAAGTGGATGTACATTAGTTTTTTAGATTGTTATGCTCTTCTTGCTGAAGATTGGTTAAAACATGAACAAGTGAGATGGATAAATGGCGTTTAATTTTGCAGAAAAAGTAAATAATAGTAGCCCAAACACAACACTAATAGTAGATGCCTTAAATCTGGCGTTTAGATGGAAGCATCAAGGACGTACAGATTTTAGATATGAGTACCAGAAAACTGTAGAGTCACTAGCAAAATCTTATGGATGTGGCAAAGTGATTATTACAGCAGACTGGGGCTCTTCTTCTTATAGACGCAATATTAATGCTGAATATAAACAGAATAGAAAAGATAAATTCGCTGACCAATCCGAAGAAGAAAAGATGGCCTTCGAAGAGTTCTTTTCAGAGTATGAGGCTTCACTAGAAGTCTTAAAAGAAGAAGGATACCCCATACTGAGGTTTAAAGGTGTAGAAGCTGACGATATCGCAGCACACTTAGTAAAAGACAAAGCTCGGTATGGATTAGATGATGTTTGGATGATTTCTAGTGACCGAGACTGGGATCTGTTAATACAAGAAAATGTAGGCAGATTCTCTTATGTGACACGTAAGGAAGTAACACTAGATAATTGGCATGACCACTATGAGGTAACTCCAGAGGAGTACATATCCTTAAAGTGTTTGACAGGAGATAAGGGTGATAACGTTCCAGGCATTCCTGGTATCGGCCCTAAAAGAGCGTTTGATTTGATAAAACAGTATGGAGATGCACTGAGTATATACGATGCAGCACCGCTAGTAGGTAAGTATAAGTATATCCAGTCGTTAAATGAAAACTCAGAACAGATTTTACAAAACTACGAATTGATGGATTTAATAACATATTGTGACGACGCAATAGGAGCTGATAATATCTCAGCTATAAGGAGTTTAATGGGTGGACATTAATTATAAAAGGGATAAGTATCTATCTGAGTTTAGTATAAAAACTTTAGAAGACAGGTATTTTGTAGACGGTGAAACATCACCGCAGGAAGCCTTCGCAAGAGCGGCGAAAGCGTTTGCAGATGATGATGCACACGCGCAAAGATTGTATGACTATGCTAGTAAGCTATGGTTTATGTTTTCTACGCCAATTTTATCGAATGGTGGCACTAAAAGAGGGATGCCGATTAGTTGTTTTCTAAACTATGTAGAAGATAGTCGTGAAGGGATTACAAATCACTACACAGAGAACGCTTATTTGTCGTCAGTCGGCGGCGGGGTCGGAGGATGTTGGAACGAAATTCGGAGTGTAGGCTCGACAACGAGCAATGGCTCCGAGAGTACGGGAGTGATACCATTTCTAAAAGTTGTAGACGCAGAAATGTTAGCATTCTCCCAAGGTGTAACTAGAAGAGGAAGCTATGCAGCATATCTTGACATATCTCATCCAGAAGTGGAAGAGTTTTTGGACGTTCGCAAGCCTACGGGCGGCGATGTTAACAGAAAGTCAACTAATCTTCATCATGGCGTTCTTTTGTCTGATGAGTTCATGGAACTTATAGAAAAGGCGACAAAGATAGAAGGATTCGATGATAGTTGGGATCTTATTGATCCACACTCAGGAGAAGTTAAAAAGACTGTTTCAGCTAAAACACTTTGGGTAAAACTTATCCAAAATCGTGTTGAAACTGGGGAACCGTACATTATGTTTAAGGACACTGTCCAAGAAGCAGTGCCAGAGTTCCAACAAAATTTAGGATTAACGGTTCATCACTCTAATCTATGCAGTGAGATTACTCTCGCTACAGACAAAGATAGAACAGCAGTATGTTGCCTATCCAGTGTCAATTTGGAAGAGTATGATGAGTGGAAAGATAATGATGATTTCATCCCTGATTTAGTAAGAATGCTTGATAATGTAATTGAGTTTTTTATTAACAACGCACCAGACCAGCTTTCAAGAGCTAGTTACAGTGCTATGAGAGAAAGAAGTCTCGGATTAGGAGCAATGGGTTTCCATGCGTACTTACAAAGACATAGTATCCCGTTTGAATCTGCAATGGCTAAAGGACGAAATTTGCAGATGTTCGGAAGGATTAAAGGAGAGGCTGTTAGAGCTACAAGACAGCTCGCAGCAGAACGAGGTGAATGCCCTGATGGAGAAGGCTACGGTGTGCGTAACGCTCATCTTCTTGCTATCGCTCCTAATGCCAGTTCTAGTATTATCTGCGGTAATACTTCTCCTTCGATTGAGCCTTACCGTGCTAATGCTTTTACCCAGAAAACTAAAAGCGGCTCTAGCCTCCTCAAAAACGAATACTTAGAGGATATTTTACAAGACTTAGGGTACGATACTGACGATGTGTGGAAAAGCATTCTCACTAACGGCGGTTCAGTACAACATCTAGAATTTTTAGATCAGTGGACAAAAGATGTATTTAAGACGGCAGTAGAGATTGACCAGAGATGGGTAGTCGAAATGGCTGGAGATAGACAAGAGTTTATATGCCAGAGTCAGTCTTTAAACGTATTTTTCCCTGCTAATATTTCTAAGCAAGAACTTCACGCTGTTCACATGATGGCCTGGAAAAGAGGGGTAAAAACTTTGTATTATTTACGAAGTGAAGCAATGAAGAGAGCAGAAAATGTCTCTGATGAAGTACTAAGACAGTATATTTTTGATAGTATTGATGACGAAGGTTGTCTGGCGTGTGAGGGTTAAGTATGAATTTATTAGAAGAACGGGAGTATTACAAGCCTTTCAATTATCCATGGGCATTTGAGCATTATAAAGCTCAGCAGCATATGCATTGGCTTCCTGATGAAGTCAATCTAGCGGATGATTTGAAAGACTACAAAGAAAAGATGACAGATGGCAATAAAACTCTTATTGCAAATATCTTTCGCTTTTTCACACAAGCTGATGTAGATGTATGTTGTGGCTATGCCAAGCACTATCTTCCTACATTTAAGCAACCAGAAGTAAGAATGATGCTGTCTGCGTTCGCTGCTATGGAAGCAGTGCACCAGGAGGCATACTCGCTACTTTTGGAAACACTTGGGTTTGGGGATGATGAGTATCAAAAATTCTTCGAACACAAGGAGATGCTTGATAAGCATGAGCACTTGAGTAATTTCGGTATGGATACTCCGATGGACATTGCAAAAACAATGGCTATCTACTCCGGATTTACAGAAGGTGTACAGTTGTTTAGTAGTTTTGCTATTTTGCTTAACTTCCCTAGACACAACTTGATGAAAGGTATGGGACAGATTGTTACATGGTCGATACGTGATGAAACGTTACACGTTGAAGGTATGTCACAGCTATTCAGAACCTTTATTCAAGAGAATCCAGAACTATGGAATGATGATCTAAAGTATGAGATCTATTGCGCTGCAGAGCGAACAGTAGAGCTAGAAGATGCTTTTATTGACTTGTGTTTTAAGGGTGCGGAAGTGCCTGATCTAACACCTCAGGAAGTAAAAGACTATATTCGTTATATTGCAGATCGCAGGCTGTTAGGTCTGGGAATGAAGAAAATCTTTTCAAGTGAGCAAAATCCGCTACCTTGGCTAGATTATATGTTAAATGGCGTAGAACACGCTAACTTTTTCGAACAACGTGCCACTGAGTACTCTCGCGCTAGTACTACAGGTAATTGGCAAGACATTTTTAAATAAGGAACCTTATAATGACCGATGTACAAGATAAGCCAACACTAAGCTTTGACGACAAGAACTATGTAATTGAAGATCTAGAAGATACTGCAAGATACATAGTAGCCCAGCTACAAGATCTCAAGAGACAGGAAGCAGAAACTTCTGCTAAACTGGATCAGATCAAAGTAGCTGCGGAAGGATTCACCCAAAGGCTCAAAGTAGAGCTAGAGGATGATGAAGGTGAAGTAGCCGAAGGCGAATTCACTCAGTAACAAAAAGGGGCCTTGCGCCCCTTTTTTTATGCCTGCTATTACTCCGGAGCTGTGGGAGCAACAAAATCTGCTTGGGTTTCAGATACCAATTCTAATTCAAATGCTTGCGTCACCTGTGCGTCTCGCCCAACAGCTAATGCAATTGAGTTTTCGTTGCAGTGTTCAACCAATACAGTAACAATTGAATCAATTGCTAATCTAGCTCGGTTAGTGGCTGCGTTTGTAATCCAGTCATCAACATCTCCCGCAATGGTACGCATGGCTCTAGCTTCTGTGTCTGTTAAAGTTATTGTATAATCTGTCATTTTTGTTTCCTTTGTGTGTCTGTTAATGTTAAAATTATTGTGTAATCTGTCATTTTTTATTTCCTATCCTACTAAGTAACCGCTGAATTCATTCCATGTTGTTCCGTGCAGATATGTCATGCCACCCATACTGTTGACCATGATATCAACATAATCATTTTCCGCCAAATCTAAGTTGGTAGTGATATTAATAGTCTGCCAAACAGCTCCGTTGTTGCTACTGAAATGTGAGTTAGTGCCAGGGTAGCCGCTTCCATTTAGTCTTAATGAAATAGCAGCATTAGAGCCGGAGCCATAATATATTGTATGGAAATGAAAATGATAAATTCCAGCTATAGGAGCAGTGAATCTATGTGTCGAGGTATTGAAATGCCCGCCATTATTGTATCTCGTGGTGTTATGAGCAAATACTGTGTTAGCCGAGGGGGCATAAGCATTTTGATTATAATGTGCGTTGAATCCTGGTACTTGTGACGTTATGTAGCCTCTGGGAAAATTCGCATTTCCTAAATGATCTATCGACATAGCAGTCTTTGATCCAGCAGCATAACTGTTTGTGGTTGCTATGTACATCTTCGTCCCATAGCTACCATCAGAGGCGGTGTATATTCCTGCTTGTCCACTTGTTCCGCCAGCATGATCCGACGCACCAAATGTTATAGAGCTTCCCGCGTGGTTAGTGCCAATTGCGGGGTCAAGGTGTATCGTGCCTTTTCCTGCACCCGGAGTAGTTGTATTCCAAACGGCGCCTTGATGCACATCAAGCGCAGGAATAACTTCAACTCGTCGATTCGCGCCATCTATTACAACTTGAGTATAGTTACTACTACCATCGTGATTCTGTAGTCTAAATCTTCTAGTGGCAGCAGTAGTTCCTGTTTGTTCAATGTAAGTACCACCCGCATCTGCTCCCTGCATAGTAAACTGACCAGAGGTTGTCTCTAATTTGACTCCTGGTCCGGCAGCACCACTCTTAGCATGAAAATGCGCTTCGGGCGCTGGAGTCCCGATTCCAACCCTGCCGCCTT
>ENA-ORDR01000282-ORDR01000282.1-marine-metagenome-genome-assembly--contig:-NODE-282-length-26641-cov-7.728768_pt1 | contig 26641 bp, 22 predicted proteins | sample MGYA00240993_ERZ508538 | MGnify/ENA primary metagenome ERZ508538 (study PRJEB26207, sample SAMN05421999) | marine metagenome | isolation source: Monterey Bay, California, USA | place: USA:Monterey Bay... | reverse complement strand
GTTCGAGTGCTCGACAGCATTATGACGGTGTTTTAGCAATGTATCACGATCAAGGATTGGCTGCGTTTAAAGCACTTTCATTTGACGAGGGTGTTAATTTCACGGCAGGCCTTCCAATTATTAGAACATCTCCAGATCACGGCACAGCATATGACATTGTTGGGCAAGATAAAGCTTCTGGAACTTCAATGAGAAATGCGATATACATGGCTATTGATGCTTTTAGAAACCATGAATTGGAAAAAGAAATAACGGCAAATCCACTAGAGGCACAAAAAAGAGTTGACTTTAGAAGAGACAAACGAAAAGAAACATAAAAAAGCAGTTAAAAATAAAAGTCAGTATTTTTCAGGTTTAAAGTTAAAATTGTTAACTTTGCCGCCCCTACTTCTAGTGTGAAGTAGGGAAATTTAGGTGAAAGTGAAGTTAAATAGAGATTATATTATACCCTTTGTTGGTTTAAAGATAGGGGCGCACAAATTTGATTTTAACATCACAGACACGTTCTTTGATAACTATGAGTACTCAATAATTCGCAAGGGGAATGTGAAAATCGAGTTGATTCTAGACAAAAAGGAAACAATGCTTATTGGTCATTATGCCATTAGCGGAGTTATTCAGTCTGAATGTGACCGTTGTACTGACCCAATCGAGGTTGCTGTTGAAGGAGCGTATCAACTTGTTTATAAGTTTGATACTGAGCCTTGTGACGATGAATCGTTAATTATTGTTTACCCTGAAGAATTTGAATTGGATGTTTCGGACAATATCCTTGAACTTATTATGGTTTCATTGCCTTTAAGATCAATTCATGATGAAGGGGAATGCAATGAAGACATGATGGAACAATTAAAAGAGTATGTATTAGTTGAAGAGAAATTTGAAGCTGAAGACAATGATGAGTTGTCTGATGATTCAGAAGAAGATGACCAGGATGAAGTTGACCCGCGTTGGTCAGCATTAAAAGGATTGAAATAGAAGCGAAAGCATTTATTATAAATGCAGGAAACTGCGAAAAGTGATTATTAAGTTTGACGTAGGGATACGGAGAACAAGTAAATAAAAAAGTAAACAAAGTAAAATGGCACATCCAAAACGAAAGATCTCGAAAACGAGACGTGACAAAAGAAGAACTCACGTGAAGGCTGAGGCAAAGAATATTGCAACATGCCCAACAACTGGACAACCACACTTATTTCACCATGCTCACTGGCATGAAGGGAAATTGTACTACAAAGGTAAGGTAGTTGCAGAAAAAGAGGAGGAATTAAAAATGTAATTATCCCTCAAGAAAATGAAGCAGACCTTCAAGAGATACCTAAGCAGATAACAAGCTCGCTTAATATAATTCCAGTAGAGTGGATAGATGAAGTTATTTCTCATGCCCTTTTAAGAGAGCCTTCACCATTAAGAAAAAGTGCTTCAAGTATAAAAAATAAAGTTACTAAAAAATCAAACACAAAACAGGAAAATAACCAAGCACACTAAAACCCTTTATTTACTTGACTTTTAGCCTTAAAAGGCTTTTCATAGAGGGGTATTTATTAAATAAATTTACATAGAGGAGTATTTAATATGAATAAATCAGACTTAATTGATGCAGTAGCAGGTGATGCTGATATATCTAAAGCTTCAGCAGGCAGAGCTGTTGATGCTGTTTTAGGTGGAATCGGTAATGCTTTAGGTAATGGTGATTCAGTATCACTAGTTGGTTTTGGAACATTTTCAGTAAGGCATAGAGCTGCTAGAGAGGGTAGAAATCCTCAAACTGGCGCATCAATGCATATTGCTGCTTCTAAAGTTCCAGGTTTTAAAGCTGGTAAAGGTCTTAAAGATAAGGTCAAAGCTGGTTAAGTTTTTTTAACTTTAAAAAAGGGTGCTTCCGCACCCTTTTTTTATTTATAATATTGTCATTATGCTTGAATCACTCAGAAATTTTTTAACGGGCCCAAGGTTATTTATTGTAATTGCAGCATGCACATTACCCTTTGTTTTCTTAGGTTCAACATCACTACTAAACCAAACTTCAACTTCTTTAGGATCAGTTAACGGAGAAACTGTAACTGAATCAGATTTTCAAGTTGCATCTAATATAACGATACAAAGATTTAAAACATTGTATGGAGAAGATTTTGATTTCTCTATGCTTGACGAAGATATTCAGTTAAGTCAAATTAAGAATGAGTTAATTGTTCAGAAATCTCTATTATCTCAAGCTCGATCACTAGGCTTAATTAATAAGACCACAAGAGAGCTTGCAAAAAAACAGATAATGACCAATCCGGTATTTCAAATAGATGGTGGGTTTAGTGAGAACATCTATGAGGCTCAAGTTAATGCAAGCGGTCATACCAAAGAAAGCTATATCAAGCTAACAACTGATTTGCTTGCAACAGAAATTTTTAGAAAATCTTTAACTTCCGAACCTTTTTCTACTGAAGATGAAGTTATACAAATAGCAAATCTTCTTGAGCAAACGTTAAATATAGATTTCATCAAAATAGATTCTGAATCTTTACAATCTTCTATAGAAAACACAAAGGATGAGCTTGAAGAATTTTATAGTGAAAATGAATTTATGTTTTATTCAGATGAACAAAGAAAGTTTGAATATATCCTGCTAACACCTGAGGACTATAAATCTAAGGTAGTTATACCAGATAATTTTATAAATGATAATTATGAGGATTACTTATCCAAAGCAGGTGAAAGAAATCAAATTCGTATTGCTCACATAATGATAGACAAAGTTAACTATGAGAATGACGGTGATGCATTTAATGCTATTCAAGAAATAGAATCGCAGTTGCTAGGTGGGACTGGTTTCAATGAACTAGTATTAGAATATAGTGATGATCCTGTTTCAAAAGAGAATGGTGGTGATCTAGAATATTTCTTACCTGGTCTTTTTGATGCTAAATTCGATGACGCTATAAAAGATTTAAGATTGAATGATATTAGTAAAATTGTTGAACTAGACACATCATTTCACATCATTAAAGTTACTGAATACGAGGAAGCTGAAGTTTTATCTTTTGAGGATATGAAAGAGAGTATATCTTCCAATCTAGTAAATTCTGAGTCTTTGGCTCTAATGAAGGATGATTATGATATTGCATATGATTTAATCGATAGCAATTCTTCTATAGGCGCCATATCAAATGCCTTGTCTGCAGATATTCTTGAAAGTAACTTTGTTACTGCAAATAATTTTGGTAATGAAAGTTTTGATTCTAGAGTAAGAGATTATATCTTCTCACCAGATACTTTAGAAAACGTACCTTTTGCAATAGACCTAGATGAAAGCATACTCGTAGTTTCTCTGAAAGAGATAAATGAATCCTCTTTAAAAAATCTTGAATCAGTATCTCTTGATGCTAATAGAATGCTCTCATCAAAAAAAGGCAAAGAAAAGCAGTTGATGCTAACAACAGAAATTGAACTATCAAAGTCCGATGGAACTCTTGATGATTTCATATCTGCATATCCGTATGTAACCAAAGATAGCTTTATTAATATTAATAGAAATTCGTCATTAATGCCTCAAGAAATCATTTTCCAGGTTTTTCAACAATCTCAAGGAGATAGCGTTACTCTATTGGCTAATAATAGTGACACTTATATTCTTGACATTATCAGTGTAAATGAGCCAACTGAAGAATCTATATCAGAACTTCTTGAAGAATATAATGGTTTCTCTAAAGAGCTAATTTCAAATAAAATCTCAGAGGTTGTTAGTAGTGAGGTTTTTGACAGTGCTAACGTTAAATTAAATAATATAATTTTTACAAATGAATAAAATACTACTTTCTTTTCTATCATTAATACTTGTAATTAGTTGCTCAAAAAATATATCACCAGTTGATTCAGGTCTTGAGACACAGACATTCCATTTTGGTAATGGCTCTGAGCCACAAGGAATAGATCCTCATATTGTTACGGGTGTTCCTGAACACCATTTACTGATTGCTCTTTGTGAAGGCCTAACGACTTCAAATCCAAGAGGTGGAGAAAGCCTTGCAGGTGCTGCTGAATCTTGGAATATTAGTGATGATGGAAAAATTTATACCTTTGCTTTACAAAAAAATGGCAAGTGGTCAAATGGAGATCCTGTAACAGCTCAAGACTTTGTTTGGTCATGGAAGAGAGTTCTGACACCATCACTTGGTTCTCAGTATCCCGACATGCTTTATTATGTCCAAGGAGCTCAGGAGTATCATTCACATGATAGTTCGCAAGGGGTTGCTCAGCCATCATTTGATACAGTTGGTGTAAAAGCATTAGATGATTACACGCTTGAAGTCACACTTAATAATCCAACACCTTTTTTCTTAGGCTTGCTCAGTCACTACAGCACTTGGCCAGTTCATAAGGAAACAGTTTTAAAGCATGGCTCAATAGATGACAGGAATGGTCAATGGACTAGACCTGGTAATTTTGTCTGCAATGGTGCATTTCAATTAAAGTCATGGGAACTAAACAGTAGAATTATAGTTGAAAGAAATCCAATGTACTGGGATGCAAATACAGTTGGATTAAATGAAATACATTTCTATCCTGTTCAAAACGTTATGACTGAAGATAGAATGTTTAGAGCAGGGCAGCTTCATGTAACTAGCACATTACCTTCTCAAAAATGTCCTGTTTATATTGAAGAAAAAAATCCTGATCTAAGAATCGACCCATATATGGGAACCTATTTTTATAGATTAAATACTAAACATCCTGTCTTGCAAGATCCTAAAGTTAGAAGAGCATTAGCATTCTCTATTGATAGGAAACAACTTGTTAATAAGGTTACCAAATGCGGTCAAATTCCTGCTTACTCATTTACACCCCCGGGTTCAAATGGGTATGAGCCTGATACATCGATTACCTTTGACCCAGAATACGCAAAATCCTTACTTAAGGAAGCTGGTTATGATGAAGATAATCCATTTCCTGAACTTGAAATACTCTTCAATACAAATGAAGATCACAGAAAGATTGCATTAGCAATTCAGCAAATGTGGCAACAAAATTTAGGTGTTCAAATTAAATTGGTAAATCAAGATTGGAAAGTTTATTTAAACAGAGAGATGATTGGTGACTTTGAAGTTTCTCGAGCTGGTTGGATTGGTGATTATGAGGATCCTAATACCTTTCTTGATACTCTTAGACCTAACAGAGGAAATAATAAGACTGGTTGGGCTAATCCTGAATACGACATGTTAGTAGAGAAAGCTAACGAAACTCAAGATCAGGCTAAGAGATATGATCTATTAAACAGGGCTGAAAGAATTCTTATTGATGAAATGCCTATTATCCCTCTTTATACCTATGTTCGCTCTTATCAGCTTTCACCTGATGTAAAAGGACATTATCCTAATTATCTAGATCATCACCATCCTAAGTATATTTATTTAGAAAGAGATTAAAAAACTAGATGCTAGCTATTTTTATTAAAAGAGTTTTTATGGCTATCCCAGTCTTGCTGGCTGTAGCTACTATGACATTCTTTTTAATTAAATTAGCACCTGGCGGTCCTTTTGATGCTGAAAAAGCAGTTTCACCTCAAGTGCTTAAAAACCTTAATGCTGTATATAATTTGGATGCATCTGAGTGGGAGCAATATACAGATTATATGACTGGAGTTATTCAGGGTGATTTTGGGCCTTCTTTTAAATACCCAGGAAGATCTGTAACTGAGATGATTGCAAGTGGCTTACCTATAACTTTTGAATTAGCCATGTATGCAATACTTATTGCGCTTGTAATAGGTGTTTTATCAGGAGTTCTTGCTGCATTAAAAAGAAATACAATGCTAGATTTTATACCTATGGCAATTGCAATGATTGGAATATGCGTGCCAACTTTTTTAATGGGCCCATTATTAGTTTTAATTTTTGGAATTCAGTTAGAGCTTCTTCCTGTTGCAGGTTGGGGTCAGCTGTCTGGAGATAAGATACTTCCATCCATAACGCTTGGCTTTGCTTATGCAGCTTATATTGCAAGATTGAGTAGAGGGGGAATGTTAGAAGTTCTGAATCAAGATTTTATAAGAACTGCTAGAGCCAAGGGTTTGACTGAAAGAATGGTAGTTATAAAACATGCAATGCAAGGTGGATTAATACCTGTTGTTTCATTTTTAGGCCCAGCAATTGCAGGCTTATTAGCAGGCTCATTTGTTGTTGAAACCATATTTCAAATTCCAGGACTTGGAAGATTCTATGTTGAAGCAGCTCTAAATAGAGACTACACAATGATCTTGGGTACAACGATTTTCTTTTCAGCAATGATTGTCTTTTTTAACCTTATTTCTGATTTAGCTTCTTTGTGGTTAAATCCAAGATCAAGAGATGTCTGATGAGTAAAAATTCTTCATTATGGTCGGATGCTATATACAGGCTGACACGAAACAAAGCTGCAATGATTGGTGGAGGAATACTAATAGGATTGATATCTTGCGCTCTCTTAGCTCCATGGATTGCTCCTTATTCTTATTCATATCAAGACCTTGATTTAGGAGCATCACCTCCTTCAAGCGAACATCTGCTTGGAACAGACATACTCGGAAGAGATTTATTAAGTAGAATTTTATACGGTGCTAGGGTTTCGCTTTTAGTTGGTTTTGTAGCAACAGGAGTTGCCTTGGTTATTGGTGTGTCTTGGGGAATTATCGCAGGATTTTTTGGTGGAAGAGTAGATTCAATTATGATGCGAATTGTTGACATTTTATACGGCCTTCCTTTTATTATTTTTGTAATACTTCTAATGGTTATATTTGGAAGCAATCTTTGGTTATTATTTGGTGCAATCGGAGCCGTAGAGTGGCTAACTATGTCTAGGATAGTCCGTGGTCAGGTTATAGGGTTAAAAAACCAAGAGTTCGTTCTTGCTGCTAAAGCAATGGGCGTTAGTAATTTTTCAATGTTTAAAAGACATCTTTTACCAAATATTTTGGGTCCTATAGCTGTTTATGCAACTTTAACAATTCCACAAGTAATGCTGCTTGAAAGTTTCCTAAGTTTCCTTGGGTTGGGTATTCAACCCCCAATGAGTAGTTGGGGAACTTTAATCAAGGATGGAGTTGAATCAATGGAAGAATATGGCTGGCTTTTAATTTATCCAGGATTAACTTTCACTATTACTTTATTTGCACTCAATTTCTTTGGTGACGGCCTTAGAGACGCCCTAGACCCTAAGACTACTGATAATTAAAAAGCTCTAATAGCAACTTTAATAATTTGTCCTGGCATAAGCTGAGAATTTTTAAATTCATTTATATCTTTGATACTTTGAATACTGACATCAAAAAGTTCAGATATTTTATATAAATTATCTCCCTGTTTAACTGAGTAAAGAATCGTTCTTTTTTTAGATTCTATATTTCTATGAATATTTTTATTGCCAATCGTTAACTGCTGTCCAAGTTGAAGATAAGATGATTCTGTTAAGGAGTTTATTCTTAATAGATCTTTAATAGGAATACCATATTTTTTTGAAATATCCCATAAAGTATCCCCCTCTGAAACTATATGCATTTCATATGGAATAAAATTATTAGTTTTCATTTTACTCAATGGAATTAATAAGGTGTCATTTACAGACAGTAAATCACTCTCTATATAATTAATCTCTTTAATAATTCTTACCTCTGTATCATATTTAGTAGCTAAGCTCCAAAGATTGTCACCAGAAGATACCACATGTGATATCCAATTAATTTGATTAACATTTTCAAATGGGCTATCTGGGTCATCAAGAAGAAAAGCTTTATCAATAGGAATATAAAAAATACTTTTATCTTTTGGTGCAGACGCCCATTTCGTATACCCAGCATTTAATTTATAAAGAAGTTCAGGTTTAATATCTAAGTACTCACTTAGAGTCATAATTTCAACTTGACCCGGTATTTCAACTTTTTGTACAACTGAATCAGTTGGAATATCTGGGAGATCAACCCCATATTTTTCTGCATTAAATACTAATTCTCTAATAGCTATATATTTTGGAATATATTCTGTAACCTGCTTTGAAAGATTCAAGGAGAAAAAATCAGTATTCAGTCCTAGTCGTTTATTCTTCCTTATTTGCCTATCAAGATATGTAGGACCAGCATTATATGCAGCTAAAGCTAAGTAGATATCATTATCAAATCTTTCAAATAAGTATTTAAAATATCCAATAGCTGCATGTGTGGACCTATAAGGATCATGCCTGTCTTCAGACCACCAAGTTTTTTCTAAATTAAAGAGTCTTCCAGTTTTTGGCATAAATTGCCAAAGGCCAACTGCACCAGATGGAGAAATGGAGAAGGGGTCATAGTTACTTTCTATAAATGGAATAAATGCTAGCTCTACAGGCAAATCCGCTGCCTCTAGTTCTTGAACTACATAATAAATAAAATAATATGATTTGTTTAGGTAGTCATTAAACTTATCAATATCTTTTATATGATTATTCATAAACAGCAAAGCTTGATCGTTAATAACTATTTCTGAATCTTGTAATGACTTATTTACAATATATTCCCAAATATTTTTAGAAGGCTCTTCTTGAACTGGCTGTTTTATTTCATCAACTGCAAGCGTTGGAGTTAATTCATCATTAATTTCAACAGGGGTGCTTAAACTTGTAATTTGACAGCCTGCAATTAAACACAATGATAATATAACTAGAAATTGTCTTTCCATTGTCTTAACGCCTTAAATATTTCATTTTCATGATTTGATGTATTAAATTGCTTAACTACACTATTTTGAACTTCCCTAGCCTGGCACCTCAAAAAAGGGTTTACCTCTAGTTCTAATTCAAGTGTTGTGGGTAATGTTGGAATTCCTTTATTTAATAGATCTTGTACATCATTATATCTTGAAATTAGCTTTTGATTAAGAGGTTCAACCTCCATAGCAAATTTAAGATTTGATTGTGTGTACTCATGTCCTGAATATATTTTTGTATTTGAAGGAAGGGATTTCAATTTTAAAATAGATTTATGCATCTGTTCAAATGTTCCCTCAAAGACTCTTCCGCATCCAGATGAAAATAGAGTATCGCCACAAAATAGAACTGGGTTTCCATTGTTTTCACTAAAAAAAGCAATATGGTCAAGTGTATGTCCCGGGATCTCAATGATTTTAAAATCTATCCCAATTACACTAAACAAATCCCCATCCCTTAATTGCTTATTAATACTAGGGATATTATTTACCGGACCATAGACATCTACACTCTTAAATTTAAGCATATCCTCTATGCCGCCTGTATGATCAAAGTGGTGGTGCGTAATCAATATAGCTTCTAAGTTGAGGTCATTCCCCTTCAAATATTTAATGGTTTTATGTGCTTCTCCAGGATCAATAACAATTGACCCTTCATTAGTTGTGGCTAACCAAATATAATTATCGTTAAATGCCTTAATTGGCTCAATATTAATCATATGTGAATTCTAAATTAATTTTATGAAAACAGTAAATATTTATACAGATGGAGCTTGCAGAGGAAATCCTGGTCCAGGAGGTTGGGGTGTATTAATAGAGTTTGGAGATGTTGCTAAGGAGTACTTCGGTGGAAGCAAAGAAACTACTAATAATCAAATGGAGCTCAGGGCTGCAATAGAAGGTTTAAATGCATTAAAAGAATCTTGCGAGGTTAATTTAACTACGGATTCTAAATACGTTATGCAGGGTATCACCTCATGGATATCGAATTGGAAAAAAAATAATTGGAAAAATTCAGCTAAAAAAGATGTAAAAAATAAAGATTTATGGATTGAGTTAGATCAAGCTGTATCCAAACATAATGTAAAATGGAATTGGGTTAAAGGCCATTCAGGCCATAGAGAAAATGAAATAGCTGATCAACTAGCAAACAAGGGGATAGATAACCTTTAAAAATTATGGCAAAAAAATATATTATTCTTGACACAGAAACCACTGGTCTTCATGTAAAAGAAGGGCATAGAGTTATAGAGATTGGTGCAGTTCTGCTCAATGATAGACAAAAATCAGAGGATCACTTTCATACCTACTTAAACCCAATGAGGTTAATTGATGATGAGGCAACTCAGGTTCATGGAATAACTAACGAGGATCTAAATGATAAGCCTTTATTTGAAGATATTGCCGAGGAATTTTTAGAATTTGTAGATGGCTCGACATTAGTTATACATAACGCACAGTTTGATGTTGGTTTTTTAGATAATGAACTAAAGCTTGCATCATCAACTTTTCCAAAGCTCGAAGACATTTGCACTATCGAAGACTCATTACAAATGGCTAGAAACATGTTTCCCGGTCAAAGAAATACGCTTGATGCACTTGTTACAAGATTTGATATTAAGGGTTATGACAGAGAGCTGCATGGCGGCTTAAAGGATGCAAATATTCTTGCTGATGTTTATCTTCATTTAACTGGTGGACAAAAAAAGTTTGAATTTATTTCATCCAACGATATGAAATCCATTAACAATGAATCCAAAGATCATGATTTCTTAGTTAAAGATTTCAATTTAAAAAAAATAATTACAAGTGATAATGAAATAAATGAACATGAAAACATGCTATCTGATATGCATGAAAGAACGTCAGTTGAACCTCTATGGAGAAAAAATCAATGAAAAAAGTAGTTACAAGATTTGCGCCAAGTCCGACAGGGACTCTTCATATAGGAGGCGTTAGAACTGCATTATTTAATTATGTTTATGCCAAGCAAAACGAGGGGTTATTTTTAATTCGAATCGAAGACACTGATAAGGAGAGATCTACTAAAGAATTTGAGCAAAATATTTTAGACAGCCTCAATTCAATTGGTTTATGTCCTGATTTAGATCCAATAAATCAATCTCAAAGAAATGATATTTATAAAGCTGCTGCTCAAAAATTAATTGACTCAAATCAAGCCTATTATTGTGACTGTTCTGTTGAAGAGCTTGATCAGATGAGAGCAGAACAACAATCAAAAGGATTAAAGCCTCAGTATGATGGTCGATCAAGAGACAAAAATTTACCAAAGTCTGAAAAAACTGTTTTAAGGCTAAAAACCCCTTTAGATGGAGAGGTTGTTGTTAAAGACCATGTTAGGGGCGATATTGTCTTTAATAATTCTGAATTAGATGACCTTATAATTCTTAGAAGTGATGGAAATCCAACTTATCACCTATGTAATGTTGTTGATGACTATGAACAGGGCGTCACTACAGTTATAAGAGGAGAGGACCATATAAGCAATACTCCAAGACAGATTCATATCCAAAATGCATTGGGGTATCCAGAGCTAGAGTATGCTCACTTACCGCTAGTACTTGGAAGTGATAAAAAGAGGCTTTCTAAAAGACATGCAGCAACAAGCCTTAAAGAATATAAAGAATTGGGGTATTTGGATTCTGCTATTTTAAATACCTTAGCAAGATTAGGATGGTCTAGAGGTGAGAAAGAAGTATTTTATTTAGAAGATTTAATTAAAGAATTTAATATTAAAGAAGTTCAAAAAGCTGGAGCCATCTTTGATATCACAAAACTAGATTTTTTAAACTCTCAACATATGGCTAATTTAGGTTTAGAAGAATTTATTGATCATCTTAAGCCTTTTCTTGAATCCAGAGATATAGATGTTAACTCTCATCCCAAAAAAGAAATACTAATAGATGCAATGAGATCATCTGCGCATAACCTTGAAGGAATTGCTTTAAATCTAGTGTGTTATTTTCATGATATTAATGAATATAATCAAAAGGCAGTAGACAAATTTATAGGGTCCTCTAATGAGACTTTGGTTGACTTAAAAGAAAGACTTATAAATCTAGATGATTGGAATGAAGATAGTATAGATAAATTGTTAGTTACTTACAGAGAGGAAAAACAGCTTTCTGTACCAAAGGTAAACCAACCTTTAAGAATTGCGCTCACAGGCTCTACTAATTCACCTTCATTAGGAATGACATTATCTCTATTTGAAAAAGAAGAGGCAATTTCAAGAATTGAAAAACTTATTAATGTTATTTAGATAGGTACTCATAGAAATTTATTAGATCTTTTTTTACAACATCTTTTTTTATAAGAGCATTTATAGAGTATTCAAATTTAACATCTTTTATTTCTGATATTTTTACTTTTTTAAGGTTTGCTTTTGTCAGAGTGTTGTCATCAAGAAATGAGATACCCATTCCCATTTCTATCATAGCTAAAGCAGCAGAATAGGAATCTGATTTAGATACAAAATTCATTTCTATATTATTTTTTATAAAATAATTCATAACACTTTCTTCAGAGTAAAGAGACAGCAGGTTAGTAATTGCTATAAGGGGATATTCACTGAGATCATTAATATTTACTAAAGATGGAAGATTAAAAGATACAGGTGAGGCTACTTTGTGCACACCTTTTTTTAAAACTACGGAATCAATATTATTTTGCTCTTTAGCATTAAAACAAATCGTTATGTCAATATCAGGCTTATATCTATCCTCAACAAGGTCAATGCTATTGAGGTTAATTAAATTAAAACGCGTAGATTGATTTTCTTTTAAATAATTATTAATAATCTTAGGGACTATGGTTTCTGCTAACGATGGGGTTGTGCCGATATTGATATAGTCAAAAGATCTCGATTTATATGTATTAGCAATGTAATTAAAATTTTTAAGCTGATTAGTCACCAATGATGCATATTCAAACAATTCATTTGCCTCCACAGTAGGGTGTAGTTTTTTACCTTTTCTTAAGAAAAGCTTGAATCCAAGATTTCTTTCAATCCCTGCCAGAGTTTTACTTACAGACGGTTGAGAGATTTGAAGTTTTTCTGCAGCGCCTGACATGGAGTTATTTTTATAAACTTGATAAAAAATTTCTATTTGTTTTGAACTTAACATATATAACCTAGAGTTATATATATATTAAAATAAAAATACATTATTTGCTAGACATAAAAATAACTTAAGTACTATACTTTGTGGAGTTAACAATTAAATTTAGGGGATAAATTCATGTTAAAAAAATTACTATTTATATTTCCATTAGTTATATCAACTAATGTTTTTTCACAAGATGAGGCGGTTGATTCTGACGTCGAAGAGGTCGTAACTGTTGGTTCGCAAATAAAAGGAGCCAAAATTTCAGGAGCTCTTCCTGTTTCTATTCTTACAGCAGATGACATTGATGCATTGGGTGTAGAGGATGGTACAGAGTTATTAGAAAACTTAGCAGAACAAGGCCTAAATTACTTCACAGAAGCCGAATCAGATTCTGGTGGTGTTAACTCAGCTAGGGGTGATGTTGGAGCTTATAATATTAGAAATATGGGTGTTGGTAATACTCTTACATTATTAAATGGTAGAAGGCTTGTAACTAATGCGGGTTATCAAACAGAGTTACTTGGTGGTGACTATGTACCTACAATGTCAGTGAATTCAAATTTAATACCAACAATGGGCCTTGACAGGGTTGAGCTCCTTAAAGATGGTGCTTCAGCTATATATGGAGCTGATGCTGTTGCTGGTGTAATTAATAATGTTATTGCTTCAGATTATGTAGGTTTTGATGTCTCTTATCGACAACAGAGCTATGATCATTTTGCAGCTGAAGATGATAGATTAGCTATAAAGTATGGTGTTGATCTAAATGATGGTGCTACAAATGTTTCAGTTATGTTTGACTACTATGATAGAGATGCAATTAAAGCTAGTGAAGATTCAAGATGGGGTGACTCAGATCATAGAAAATTAATCCCTGCTGATTCTCTTTGGGCGAATGACAGTTCATTTAATAATAGATACTCAGGAAAGTGGGCTCAAATAGATATGAGAGGAAGAACTTCTTATTCTGACTCTGCTGGTGAGATTCAAATTATTCCAATAGGTGATCCAAGGTGTGCCAGATCTGATTCTAAAGATACAGGTTACGGAACTTGTTTAGCAGTAGATACCACTGCCCTTGCTGATGGTGAGTATTACATTAATCCTGGTCAAATAAGAGACTATAGAGGTAGTTTGCAGAGAGATAATCTTTTTGTTTTTGTAAATCACGAAATGTCTAATGGTAAAGAGCTATTTGCTGAAATAGGCAGATATACTTCAGACTATTCAAGGCTTAAGGAGCCTGCTGGCGACTTTAGTGTTGCTTTACTTCAATTAGGACCAGATTATTATTACTCTGATGTTATTGGTCTGACAGATGATAATTCCTCTTCAAATAAAGCAATAAGGATTGATAACTGGAGACCTGATATTGGGCCAAGGGTAATTAATGTAGAAAAAGAAACATATAGGTATCTTCTTGGTATACGAGGTACAACTGATTCAGGATGGGATTGGGAATCTGCTTATTTATACTCAGAAGCTGAAACCAATGATGTAACTGATAACAGATTATCAAATTCATTACTTCAAGCAGGTCTTAATGATTCTACAAGTAATGCAATTAATATATTCTCTTCAGATGTGAAAACAGCTTTATCTCCTGCAATTGTAAGTGTTTATAGAAATGATGTAAGCACATTAAGCTCTATTGATTTTAAAGCAAGTCATCCAGAGATTATGACTCTTCCTGCGGGGCCAGTTGGCATGCTTGTAGGTGTTGAGTACAGAAAAGAGACTTATGATGAGGATAGAGATCCAAGGCTAGATGGAACAATACAATACACTTCAGCAGTTACAGGATATGGTCCTCCTTTTGTATCAGATGTGCTTGGGTCAAGTCCGACTGTAGATACATATGGAACAAGATCAACATTATCAATGTTTGCTGAAATGTTAATACCTATTTCTGAAAAAATAAATGCTCAAGCTGCGGTAAGACATGAAAACCCAAATGACACAGATGAATCTACTGTTGGTAAGTTCGCTGTTGGTTGGGATGTTAGTGATGACTTATTAATCAGAGGGTCCGCATCGACTTCATTTAGAGTACCTAACTTAATCCAACAAAATCAAAGATTTGTCCCAAGACAGGGATCTAATACTGATGCAGTTGGTAAATATGTTGGAGCAAACCAACCATTGGATGACTCATATTCAATGCAAAGTTTTAGATTACTGAACCCGAATCTAAAACCAGAAACATCTACGAATACTTCTATTGGTTTTGTCTACTCACCTTCAGTTGTTGATGGTTTTACGATGACATATGACAGTTGGGAGATAGAAAAAGAAGATACCATTGTTCTTCTTGGAAGAAACAATAGATTGGTAGAAGATTTGGTTTTAAGGCTAGAACATGGGCCTAATAATTGTTCTGCATTTAGTAACCCTAATGTATTAAGAGATCAAGACGCTGGCTACACTGATGAAGAAGTAGCCTTATTTTCTGCTAAAGGTATTTGTCCTGCAGGAGAAGCTCAAATTGTATATGATCCATATGCCAATGCTGCTACAAGAAAAATAGCTGGTCAGGATATAGGTCTTTACTATGACATAGACACTGATTTCGGTAGATTCAAACTATCTGCAAATTATTCTAAAACAGATGAGTTTACTCAAGAACCTACTGCTGGTTATACAAAGCTTAAAGAAGCACAAGATAGTGGTACATTCCCTTTAAGCATTGCTCTTAGCGGTTTTGGTGACCTAGCTAAACAAGATGGAAATTACGTTGAGAAAACATCAATTAAAGGAACTTACACTATTGGTGATTGGGGTGTACAAATCACATCGCTAACAAAAGGTGATTTCTATCACTCACAAGAAACTAAGTCTGATGGCACAAGATATGTTTTACCTGAGATGACAACAATGAATGTATCTGTTTATTATAAATTTGATATTGCTGGCAATAAAGCAAGAATTAAATTTGCTGTTAAAAATATTGAAGATGAAAGAGCTCCGTTAGCAGATAGATTCTATGGATTCTTTGCTGATGCTCATCAGGATATGGGTAGAAACTCATATATTGATTTCAAGGTTTCATTTTAGTATTTAAGGTTTTAAAAAAGGGAGTTCTGACTCCCTTTTTTTTAAAAAAAGATTAATATAAGCTATGCCTGCATATAAAAATAAAGGGTTTTTTATTGGCCTATTTGCATTTGCTCTAGTAATTTTTTCTGGTTTGAATGGTTTTATTCCATCAAGCTTAGCAGAGTTAGATGGAAATTCATTTGAGACTACCAAGGATGTAATTGTAGTAAATAGCATCTCTGCATGGTTTGTATTTGGCGTTCTTTTATTAATGGCAATATGGTGGGCAACAGAAGCTCTTCCAGTTGCAGTAACAGCACTTCTTCCTCTTGCATTATTTCCTCTTCTCAATGTTGTAGATTTTCAATCAGCAGCCGATCCATATGCTAATAAAAATATATATCTTTTTTTGGGTGGTTTTATATTAGCCTTAGGTATTGAAAGTTCAGGTCTTCATAAAAGAATGGCATTGAGAATGATAGTATCTGTAGGGTCATCAGGAGCAGCTTTGGTTGGCGGCTTTATGCTTGTTGCAGCCATACTAAGTATGGTGGTAATGAATACTTCTACAACTCTAATGCTCCTTCCAATAGGGCTTGCAGTTTGTACTGTAGTAGCAACAACAATTCCAAACATATCTTTAGAACAACAAAAATATTTTGATACAGCTTTAATGTTAGGTATTGCATATGCGGCAACAATTGGTGGGATGTCTACAATTATTGGCACCGCACCAAACTTAGTATTTGTTGGTTTTATGGAAGAGCAATACGGTGTAAAAATTGATTTCTTTAGCTGGATGAAATTAGGAGTACCTGTTGCAATAGTAATGCTACTCTCAGCATGGGTCATCCTTACTAAAATTATATTTCCAACCAGCTTTGACTCATCAATTGAGACTAAAGAAAAGTTAAATAAGATGCTTGACGATTTAGGGCCTTTAACCAAGGATGAAATAAAGATTGCAGTTATTTTTGGATTAGCAGTTATGGCTTGGGTCACTAGCCGTCTAATTAGAGAAACTACAGGAATTGGTATTGAAGATGCTGGTGTAGCTATTATCGTATCGATTTTATTATTTATGGTTCCATCCTCTAATAAAAAAAATGATTTAATGCAGTGGGATAAAACTTCTAAACTTCCATGGGGTCTATTAATTTTATTTGGTGGTGGCTTATCTTTAGCCGCTCAAGTTTCAGGAACAGGTCTTGGAATATGGATTGGGCAGGGGTTAGCAGTTTTGAAAAGTGTTCATCCTTTAGTTTTAGTTTTTGCAGTTGCAACTCTAATAATTTTCTTAACTGAAATGACCAGCAATGTTGCTACTACAAGTACTTTTCTTCCAGTTATAGGAGCTTTAGCAATAGCTATTGGCGCTATACCAGTTTCATTAACAATACCTGTTTGTCTAGCTGCAAGTTGTGCATTTATGTTGCCTGTTGCAACTCCTCCAAATGCAATAGTTTATGGATCAGGTAAATTTACTATTGCTACTATGATGAAAGCAGGTTTTGCTTTAAATATTATTGGTATATTTGTTGTTAGTTTGTTCTCTTATTATTTAGCACCGATTTTATTTTAATGAAAAGCATCTCTTTTCTTTTTACATTGACTTTATGCCTGGTTGCTAAATCAGCTAGTTATATTGATTATGTTTCTCCTTACCATCCTGTTGTTGGCGATAGCGGTATGGTTGTTTCTCAAAATAAACTTTCATCTGATATTGGTATTGAAATATTAAATAAAGGTGGCAATGCAGTTGATGCTGCTGTTGCTGTTGGTTTTTCTTTGGCGATAACTCTTCCAAGGGCAGGTAATCTTGGTGGCGGTGGGTTTATGCTGGTTTATATAAAAGATATGGACGAAGCTTTTTTTATAGATTATCGAAGTCAGTCACCATTAAATACAGGCCTTAAGGATATTTTTAAAAAATATAACTTACCCAAAGACTACAAAAAAATAGACTTTAATATTGTAAAAGAAGGCTATAAAGCATCTGCTTTACCAGGGACAGTTGCAGGACTTCTTGATGCTCATGAGAATTTTGGAAGTCTATCCCTTGAAGAAATCTTAGAGCCAGTTATTAGCCAAGCCAAAGAGGGAATAATAGTTACATATGATTTAAATAAAGCTATTGAAAGCACACCACAACTTTTAAAAGATGCAGAATCTAAGCGAATTTATCTACCCAATGGGAAGCCTATTGAAGTTGGAACAAGAATGATTAGAAGTGATTTAGCTAGGACTTTTGAAATCATTGCTAAAAATGGAAAAGATGGATTTTATAAAGGTGAGATAAAAAACAAATTCCTCAAAGCAATGAAAGAAAATGGTGGTTTTTTTACAGAATCTGATTTTCTAAATTATAAAGTCAATAGTGGAGCTCCATTAATGAGCTCTTATAGAAATAATTTAGTTATAACTGCAGGTCCTCCTTCGGGCGGTGGTGTTGTTTTATTAACCTCTTTAAACATTCTCAACAATTTTAAATTCAAGAAGAGTGATAGCAATGCAACATCAACATATCATCTTCTGGCGGAATCTTTAAGAAGAGGACATAACAATAGATCACATCATGTTGGTGACCCTTCATTTTATAAAGTACCTTTTGATGAGTTGCTATCTAAAAAAAGAACTAAGGAATTTATAAAAAACTTAAGTTTAAAAAAAGCTACTCCTAGCTCTAAAATAAAACCTCTAAGAGTTTTAAATGAAAGCAGGGATACCACTCATTATTCAATAATTGATAAAGATGGAAATGCAGTTTCCAATACCTATACACTTGGATATTCATTTGGGTCAGGTGTAACAATACCAGGCACTGGAATACTCATGAATAATCAAATGAACAATTTTGCCTACAGATATGGTGATAAATCTATTGAAGGAAGAGTTGGCAGTCCAGGCAACAGATATGAGCCCGGTAAAAGACCAATGAGTACAATGGCGCCATCTATGGTGTTTAACCAAGAAGGGCAGTTAGTTTTAATTACTGGCTCTCCTGGAGGATCATATATCCCAGCCGCAATCTTAAGAGTGATATCTGGTGTAATTGATTTTGATCTTAATATAGGCAGCGCGACTATGTTGCCAAGAATTCATAAAGACTGGCCTTACAAGGGTTTAGATTATGAAACAACTATAAGCGCTGATGTAATTTCTAATTTAGGTGTTATTGGTCATAACCCGGAGCCTAATAAAACAATGGGAAGCACACAAAGTATTCATATAGTAAATGATGTCAGATATGGTTATGCTGACTTGAGAAGACCTGGCGCTGCTGTTTCTGCTCAATAATTAATTCTTTCTATAGTCCAGTGGTGGCTTTCTATCACCAAGCAATGCTTTGTATTGAAAGTCTTTGCCAACTCTATTTTCTAGCTCAGATTGTGCCTTTAATATTAATGTTTGATCATTAAATATATCAATTGCAGTTGAGGCAATGGTTTTAGCTGCAAGTTCAGCTCCTTTTATCCCAATTGATGTCCCGCCAGACGCAACTGCTTGCCATGAATGAGCGGCTGTTCCAGGAACCCAGGTCGCTGTTCTTATTCCAGCAGTAGGAACTAGCCAACTTACATCACCAACATCTGTTGAACCATAGCTATGTGATGTTTGATATGGCTGAATTAATTCCTGCGACCCAATCTCATATGATGGCTTAACAAAAGTTTTATAAATAGTTTTAGCATATTCATTTTCTTCTTGTGAATATGAAATTCCGCCATGCATTTCAAGGTTAGAAAACATAACTTCTTGAATTGCATCATTTGGTAATAAAGAGTAGTTTCCGTGCATAACTTCATAACTCATTGAAGTTTCTGTACCCTCAGCTGCACCTCTTGCTGTCTTTACAACTCTTTCAAATAACTCTTCAACCATTTGCATTTCTGGATTTCTTACATAGTAATAAACCTCAGCAAGGTCAGGCACCACATTGGGAGCAAGTCCCCCCTTAGTAATAACATAATGTATTCGAGACTCTTGGGGTATATGCTCTCTCATCATATTCACCATCATATTCATAGCTTCAACACCATCCAAAGCAGATCTTCCCAACTCAGGCGACCCAGCTGCATGAGCTGATATACCTTTAAAAGTAAACTTAGCTGATTTATTAGAATTTGAAGATTTTGGATTTGCAGAATTTACTCCATCTGGATGCCAGTGAAGAACTACATCAACATCTTCAAACAATCCTTCTCGTGCCATATAAACTTTACCAGAACCTCCTTCTTCTGCTGGTGTTCCATAAAACCTTACTCTGCCATGTATATTATTGTCCTCTAACCATTCCTTAACACTTACTGCAGCCCAAGCAGAAGCAGCACCAAATAAATGATGACCGCATGCATGACCAGCTCCAGTTTCATTATCAACGATCTCTTTAAAGGGTGAATTGGTTTGAGCTAATCCAGGTAAGGCATCAAACTCTCCCAAGATTGCTATGACAGGGCCTTTAGATCCATACTCAGCAGTAAATGCTGTAGGAATACCAGCTACAGATTCTTTAACTATAAATCCTTCTTTCTTTAAAGCCTCTGCAAGGAGTTGAGAGCTTTGTGTTTCTTGATAACCAAGTTCTGCATTACTCCATATCTCCATTGCGATATTAGAGAAATGCTTTTTATGTTTTTGAATACTTTCATCTACTGAAGCAGATATGTTTAGCGTTAGTGAAAATACAACTATGAAACTAAGTACTTTCCTTTGAATACTATTTGTTTTCCAACCCATTCTTCCTCTCCCATATTTTTAATAATTTCTTTATCTTTAGATATTAGTACTTTTCGATTCTTTTGGGAATCCTCACCATAGATAACTACTTTCATACCTTTATCTACATCTTTAAAAATTGTATAACCAAGAATGACGGCTTCACCATTGTTTTGTGTTGACATCTCTATTGGGTACTCAATTAAAGCAGCCTGCTTAGTAACATCCTTTGAAATAAATTGCATTAATGGTTCTTTGGCCCATAAAGCAAATGCTTGTTTTGTCATCATGCCCGAGACACCTGTAACCAAACCAATATTTAAATGATTATTTCTTATTTCTTTTAGCATCTTTACTGTTGAGTGAATCATATAGTTATTAAGAGGACCGCCTGCAAAAGACATTCCGCCTGTAACAGTTTTAATATCATCTGGTTTGAGGTTTAAAGAGTCAGCAAACATTTGAACTGCAATGGGAAAGCAGCTGTATAGTTCATAAATATTTGGTTGTATTTGCTGATCTTTGCAAATATCTTTAATAAATTTTGCAGCAAGATCCAATCCAGTTGATTGAGTTAATTCTGGTCTTTGGATTGGAGCAATCATGTGATTGGTTTCAGATGAGGCAAGAGGGTAAACTCTTTTATCTTTAGGAATATTAAGTTTATCTGCAAGGTCTTCACTGCATATTATCATTGCTGAGGCCTGATTTACATTCCAGCTCGTGCAATGAAATTTATTATATGGAAGAGCTTGTAAAGGATTCTCTTTACTTACCTGTTTTATATCTTCTGAAGATTTTTTGCTATCAATCCAGCCATCGGAATTATTTGCAGCTATTTCAGAAAATTCAGCGTACATATGGCTAATCTTCTCTCTATGCTCTTCTAAAGATAGTTTATTTTTTTTCCTATAAGCAGTTTCTAGAATTGCATAATAGCCAACAGCCATTAATCCAAGTTCATCTTGCTCTTCTTTGGTCTGAAGTTCGTCTGATGCTTTAACATAAAAATCAGGATTGATATTTAGTTCAGTTTCTATAAATTTTTTATTCTCTTTTAAGGCTAAAACTTTCTTATATCTTGCTTCACCTCCTACTATTAAAGATGCTTCAATTTTTCCATGCGCAATATCATCGCATGCAGAATTTATAAGATTTTGTTGAAGAACTCCAATTTTAGTTACGCTTGTTACTGCAGATTGAATACCATTTCTTTCTGCTATCCATTTACCTGGATCCCTATATTTCCAATATCCTTTAGGTACTTGCACCTGATCAATGTAATCAACTATCGAATTATTTGTAGAATCAACTATTGCTGCTTTTGTAGCTTTCTCCATTAAAACCAAAGCTTCATCTAATTCATCAAATGAGCCTTTTTGTTGAATTGATCCAATACCAATTACAACTGGTATTCTCATTTTTTACCAATACCCCAGTAGTTATATCCTGCAAATTTTGGAGTGCTGGGGATATACATCTTATCTAATGACTCAAATGAGAAGCCTGCATCTGTGATAAGTTTTTGGATATCTCTATTAAGATGACATCCTCCTGCTATCTTGCCCCAAAAAGGATCTATTCTATTTTGCCACTTTGATATTTTTTTATCCGGAGCTAGGCCATGCTCACAAAATATTAACCTGCCATCATCTTTTAAAACTCTCCACATTTCTTTGTTAGCTATCGCAACATTAGGAATAGTGCACATAGTGTATGTAACTAGAACAGTATCAAAAAAATTATCTGGGTAGGGGATTGATTCAGCACTTCCAATAACAAGCTCAATAGAAGCTTTACTATCATTTGCTAACTCTTTGGCAAGCTCTATAAGCTCATGTGATGGATCGATTCCAATAACTTTATCTATTTTATCTGAGTTGTAAAAGGGTATATTAAGGCCAGATCCAATTCCAATATCTAAAACCTTACCTTTTGCTAAAGGAACAACCTTTTGTCTTTGGTAATTTATTGGCTTAGAGCCACATGCGCAGTTTAAAAATTTTGGAAGAATATATTTATCATATAAACCCAAAATTATTCTGCTTCAGGTTCATAAAGAGGCATAGCCGCTGTATTAAAGCCTGCATCTACATAGGTAATTTCTCCAGTTACACCACTTGCATAATCAGAGCACAGAAACGCTGCAACATTTCCAACTTCTTCTGTTGTTACGGTTCTTCCTAGTGGAGCTCTCGCAGAATGCTGGCTTAACATCTTTCTAAAGTTTTTAACGCCTGAGGCAGCTAAAGTTTTAATTGGTCCTGCTGATATAGCATTAACTCTTACACCATCTCTACCCATGGATGCTGCAAGAAATCTTGTATTAGCTTCTAAGCTAGCTTTAGCTAGACCCATAACATTGTAGTTTGGCATTGTTTGCATAGCACCTAAATACGTAAGTGTTAAAAGAGCAGAATTATCATTTAGCATTGGCTTCGCTGCTTTAGCAAGAGCAGTAAAGCTATATGAACTTATATCATGAGCAATCTTAAAGCCTTCTCTGGTTGTAACGTCAACAAAGTTGCCTTCTAGTTGATCTGCTGGAGCAAACCCAATAGAGTGCACAAGTCCATCAAAAGTATCCCAATGCTTTTTAAGCTCTTCAAATGAGTTATTAATTGATTCATCTGATGAAACATCAGATTCAATTAAGATTGAAGACCCATAGGATTCAGCAATTGGTTTTAGGTTCTTTAGCAATCTTTCGTTTTGATATGTAAATGCAAGCTCAGCACCTTCTCTATGCATTGCTGCTGCTATACCTGAAGCAATAGAGTATTTATTAGCCAACCCAGAAATTAGTATTCTTTTATTTTTTAGTAGCATGTTATTTTATTAATATATAAATAGAACATAATTGTAAAAGATAAATCCATAATTACTTAGATTATTTATCCATAAATTCTACTAAATATATTATATTTTTTATTTATATTTATTTATAAGTTATAGTGATGGATGAAAAAAGATACAAATATTAGTAGTAATTTGTTTAATTTCTGTGTCACAATTGTGCAGCTTAGATATAAGGCCTTATTTATATGGGTTTTATAAACTAATAATTTAATTTTAACTACAGGGGAAATGTATGTTTAATAAAGATAAGTATGTACTAGCTTTTCTATTAAGCTTTGCTTTCATCGTGCCAGCTGTAATAGCTCAAGATGAAGACGATAGTGATGTAGAAGATGTAGTAGTCACGGGTTCTCGTATTGAGAGTTCAGAATTCACAGGCGCACAGCCAGTTGTTGTAATTACTCAAGAGTCAATTGCAAGAACGGGTGACCTAGGGATTGCTGAAGTATTAAGAGATTTACCTATTAATATAGCAGGTTCATTCTACGAACGTTCAGGTTCATCAGCTGGATCACAGGCTCAAGTTAGTCTGAGAGGTCTTGGAGCTGGTAGAACTCTTGTTCTAATCGATGGAAGAAGAATACCTGGATCACCAAAACTAGATGGAGCTTCAGCTAACATAAACATGTTACCTACTGCTGCAGTAGAAAGAGTTGAGATTCTTGCCGATGGAGCATCAGCTGTTTACGGTTCTGACGCTATTGGTGGTGTTGTTAACGTTATTACTAAAAAAGGTTTTAACGGAATGACAATATCTGGATCAATTGGTCAACCTGACCTACCTGGTGGTGAAGAGGAGAAATTCTCAATCGTTGGTGGTGTTACTGGAGATGATTCTTCAATTACATGGTCATACGAGCATTCACAAAGAGATATTATTTATCTAACAGACAGAGAATATACTGCTGGTAGAGCTCCTACTGATGATAACTTCAGTACTGGCTTCAGCGTATCTTCATATGCATGGAACTATATTCTTAATGAAGATGATCCAGCAAACGGTCTTGTAAAAGGTCAATGGTTGCCAGCTGCAGAGTGTGGCGGTGATTCAAGATTCCTACAAGATGGTAAAACATACATCTTAGGTGCTGCACCTACAGGTGGACTTGATAACAACTACTTATGTTCATTTGATTATACTCAAATAATGGCTCAAGACGCTGGTAAGAAAAGTGATTACTTCACTGTAAACTATGACAAAGAGCTTGGTAACGGAAATAGTGCTTATGCACAAGTTGTTGCTTCAAGACAAGAAACATTTGGTAGATACGCTCCACCAGCTGCTTTCATTAACCCTTACCCAGCAGGACTTGCTAATGTAAGAATACCTGCTCAAGCAGACGGAACACCTGAAAGAGTTGTTACTCTTAATGTTCCAGTTCAGTTAAGAAAAAGATTTATCGAAATTGGACCAAGGGCTTCAAGAGATACAGACTGGACAGGTAATGTTGTTGTAGGCTTCACTGGCGAAGTTATGAATGACTACACTTGGGATATTTCAATGCAATGGCACATTGCTGATTATCTAACAAATGACTGTTGTTACCTTCAAAAGCCTGAATACACAGAAGCTGCTCAAGCTTTCAAAGACTCAGGAACATTTAGAGGACAAGATTCTTTATTCCATCCTGATGTTGTAGCTTATTACACATCATCACCTTCAGTTACATCACATTCTCAGTTCAGAAGCTTAGAATATACAATTGGTGGCCCATTAAAAATGGTTCCAGATACTGATTTTGTAGCTGGTGTTCAGAGTGCTGAATATAACTATGAAAATATTTATGACAAGCAATCAGAAGTTGGTAACGTTGGTGGTTCATCAGGTAACTCTTCTGCTAACTCAAGAGATTACACAGCTTTATTCTTTGAAAGTAAAACATCTTTATTAGATGGTGCTGGTGAATTATCTGTTGCAGTAAGAAGCGATGACTACAGCGACTTTGGTAAAAATACTTCATGGACTGTAAAAGGTTTATATGATGTTATGGACGGCCTAACACTTAGAGCTTCAGTTGGAACAGGTTTCCGTGCTCCAGGTCTTGGTGATCTAGCTGCTAATACTACATTCAGTGCTGATAGTCATACTGACTATGTTAAATGTGCTGCTCAAGGTATTGCTAGACCAGATTGTCCTAGTGAACAGGTTAATACATATATTTCAGCTAATCCTAATTTAGGACCTGAAGAGTCAGAATCAACTAATATTGGTGCTATCTACACAATGGGTAACCATTCAGTAGCTGTTGACTGGTTCTCAACTGAAATTGACGGAATTATCACTACTATTACAGTTCAGGACATCATTGATGCATCTGTTCTTGGTGCTAGTTTTTCTGCACAATTAACTTCGCAAGGAGCTTTTTGTGAAAGACTTAATGGTCAAGCAGATGCTAACCTACAACAGTGTTTCCGTAACCCAATTAATGGTAACCAAACATCTACTACAGGTATAGATCTTAAATATAATGGTTTATATGAAACTGCAGTTGGTGATTTTGATGTTAACTTTAGTACAGTAATCATGGACGAGTGGGAAACAGAAGCTTTCTTCAATGGTCCAGTTGTTAACTATGTAGGTCTTACTTCAGTACCTGAAATGAGATACTCACTTGATGTTGGACATACTCTAAGAGATATGCCTGAGTTATATCTAAGTATTCAGTATGACTTCATTGATGAGTTAGCTAATAACACTGATGCGAATTACAATCCGGAAGGAACTGTTGATTCATACAGTCAAGTTAACTTAAGAGGTGTTTATACAGTACCTGGTGTTGATGGTCTTGAACTTTCAGTAATGATAAGAAACCTTACTAAAGAAGATCCACCATTAAACACATCGGGTGACTTCAACAGATCGATTCATTCTAATCTAGGAATGCAAACTATCGTTGGGTTTACTTGGGATCTATAAGAACTAATCTTAATTGATTTAAAAGAGGGCTTAGGCCCTCTTTTTTTTTCTTAATTTTTTTATCAAATGCTATAATTAATTTATGAGTATACTTATAAAAAAGCTAAGAATTAAGTTTGCTAAAAAGACAATAGCCTTAACTTCAAAAGCGACCGTAAAGGTTATGAATGTATTTATGAAATATAAAGTAAATAAATAACTCAGACCAATCATATAATGAGATAATTCTGCATTTGGGGCTATAGCTCAGCTGGGAGAGCGCTTGCGTGGCACGCAAGAGG
>ENA-ORDR01000277-ORDR01000277.1-marine-metagenome-genome-assembly--contig:-NODE-277-length-26980-cov-8.487083_pt1 | contig 26980 bp, 21 predicted proteins | sample MGYA00240993_ERZ508538 | MGnify/ENA primary metagenome ERZ508538 (study PRJEB26207, sample SAMN05421999) | marine metagenome | isolation source: Monterey Bay, California, USA | place: USA:Monterey Bay... | reverse complement strand
TGTGGCTATACTTGGAAGCTGGGGACTAACATCGTGGTTTTTGTTTCCCACATTCTTATTATATATTTGTCACAAATCAAAACAGAACTTATCATTGAAACCCTATCTGATATTCCTTCCAGTTTATTTAGTAATTATGGGAAGTATTGTAATTCTGAATAATTTTTACCCTCTTGCAAGACCAACATCAATTCCCAAAGCAATGCAAGAGATTGAATTACAATGGTTTAATAGAATAGAGTCCCCCATTGATACCGTTATTACAAATTCCAGACCAGCACAGGGCATGGTTTTTTATAGCGAATCCAAACCACAAATAATCAATAGTGATAATCCGGGTAGTTTTTCGTGGATCCTAAACCAAAATAAATGCACTAATGGACCAACCTTAATTATTGCGGAATTAGATCAAAAAGGTTATGAATTTATAGAAAGCATGAAACAAAAAGCTGGAGAGCCATCTTTTTTCGAGCTGATAAATGTCAAAACTTCACGCCATAAGATCACTCTGACCAATCCGCTTCAATTTCAGGTGCTTATGTATACGTCAGCGGTATGCTTTGATTAGAATAATAATGTTAACGTAAAAATTATTAAGGTTTAACTATGTTAAAGAACTCTTTCAGTCTTGAGGAAAACCCATGACGCCCCTGTTCACGCTCTACCACACCGTCATTTAATACCCAATTTAGCTGGAGTACTCTGCGCTGACCCGTAAAGCTATGATGACCGTGCCATGAATTATTTGAACGTTTAAAAATTAAAATAGTTCCACCTTTTGGCTTAACTTCATCAAAATAATCTTCAAGACTTTTGCCACTATTTAAAAGCCTAAGGCAACCTTCATCACTCGGCCAATCATCATCATTCATGTAAAGAAGAACAGTTATAATTTTTGATTTACTGTCAGTGTGTATTTGACCATCTTTTGCCCGACAAAACCCGCGTACCGTGTACATTGTGGGCTTGTCCTCAAGATTTACGTCGAACTTACGTTCAATTATTGTCCTAAATTCATCTCCTAAAAGTTCTTCAACTAATAATTTGAAGCCACCTTCAATTTTCAATCTGCTTGGAGGATGAGAACCAGGGCCTGGAACTATCGGAAAATCATTTCTTGCACTGTTTAAAAGATCATTTTGAACAAAATTATTCAAAATAATATATTTAAAGGGATCTGTATTAATTTTTTCATTATTAAACTTTTTCAGGTTCAGCATTTATTTTACCAAATAGATATAGTTAATTTATACACACGGATTGAATTTAAAAATACAGAAGGGATTATCACTTTTTTAATTTCCCTTCCACGATTTAATACATCTAATTGTCATTCATGAAACACCGAAACATAAAAACATTATTCTAACGTTATACAGATAGTTTTCTATACCTTTTTTCTATCGCCAACAAGTAAATTAAAATAACAAATATTAAAAATTATAGTTCAATAACAAATCCATTATAAAATTCTTTTAATTCTTTTTTTAAAAAAATAAATAAAAATCTTTTCATCACATCCTTCCAGTGTTTTAAAGGCAGGTAAGTATTTTAAGATTCTAGAAGGGAATTAGCATGGCAGGTTCTGTAAATAAGGTAATTATTGTAGGTAATTTGGGTAATGACCCCGAAGTAAGAACATTTCCATCAGGAGGAAAAGTTTGCAATTTCAGCATCGCCACCTCAGAAAGATGGAAGGATCGTAATACTGGAGAAAATAGAGATAGAACAGAATGGCATCGGATTGAAATCACTTCAGAGCCATTAGTTAGAATTGCTGAGCAATACCTTAAAAAAGGATCATCAGTTTACATTGAAGGGCAGTTGCAAACGCAAAAATGGCAAGACCAATCAGGACAAGATCGTTATACTACAAAGGTAGTAATGCGACCTTATAGCAGTCAATTGACAATGCTTGGAAATCGTAACGATAATGGTGCAAATGACAGCTTTAACAATAATGTTGAAAATAGCGGCTACGATCAAAATGCAGCAAATATATCTGTTGGTAATGATCAAACAGATATTAATAATGATCTTGACGATGAAATCCCTTTCTAAACAATGTGTTAGTATCAGAATATAAAGCAATTTATTGTTTACAATTGATTATTATTTATCGATTATACTTAATAAATAATAAGTGATAAATTGGCAGTTTTAATTGCCAATAGATCTAGTATTTGCTATGGTTAGACACACTAAATATAGATAAACTAAACATTGGGCTTTACAATGAACGAAACACCGGAAAACGATGATGAAAACAATGAAAATGAAATGCATTTTCATGAACATGATGGTCCTTCAATTGCGATAGAGGACGAAATGAAAACATCGTACTTAGATTACGCAATGAGTGTTATTGTATCCCGAGCAATACCGGACCTTAGAGATGGTTTAAAACCAGTTCACCGACGTATTCTATATGCAATGCACGAAACTAATAATACCTTTGACAAGTCTTACAGAAAATCTGCACGGCCAGTAGGAGATGTCATGGGTAAGTATCATCCACATGGCGATGGTGCAATATATGACGCTTTAGTCCGAATGGCTCAGGATTTCTCAATGTCATTGCCGCTACTTGATGGACAAGGCAATTTTGGCTCAATGGATGGAGATAATCCTGCCGCAATGCGATACACCGAAGTAAGGATGGATAAAGCGGCCAATGCGCTTCTTGCTGACATTGAGAAAGATACCGTAGACTTCCAAGACAATTATGATGGTAAAGATCGAGAGCCATCAGTGCTACCTTCAAAGTTTCCCAACATGCTGGTGAATGGAGCTGGCGGAATTGCCGTTGGAATGGCTACAAATATTCCACCACATAATTTAGGTGAAATTATTAACGCCACTCAAGCATTAATAAATGATCCTGATCTAACCTCTGAACTGCTTACAGAATATGTACCAGCACCTGATTTTCCGACAGGTGGCTTAATATTAGGCCTTAGCGGAGCACGAAAAGCCTATACTGAGGGGAGAGGAAGCGTAATTATTAGGTCAAAAACGCAAATCGAAGAAATAAGAAAAGATCGGTTTGCCATTATTATCTCAGAGATACCATATCAAGTGAACAAAGCCTCTATGATAGAAAAGATTGCTGAAATGGCACGTGATAAACGTATTGAAGGCATAGCACATGTTCAAGATGAAAGCGATAGAACTGGTGTGAGGGTCGTGGTTGAATTAAAGCGCGACGCGACCGCAGAGGTTGTGCTTAATCAATTATTTAAGTTCACACCAATGCAAACAAGCTTTGGCTGCAACATGCTTGCTTTGAATGGTGGTCGCCCTGAACAACTGACTCTTCGAAAGTTTTTAACAAGTTTTATAAAATTCAGAGAGGAGGTTGTAGCCCGGCGAACTGCATTCGATCTAAAAAAAGCCAGGGAAAGAAGTCATATCCTTTGTGGATTAGCTGTTGCTGTCTCAAATGTAGACGAGATAGTAGCAACGATACGAGGATCTTCTGATCCGGCCGAAGCAAGATCCAAGTTGATGTCTAGAAAATGGCCTGCAAAAGATATCATCGAATTTATAAAATTAATTGACGATCCAATTCATCCTATTAACGAAGATGGCAGTTACAATTTATCCGAAACTCAGGCACGGGCCATCTTAGAATTAAGATTACAACGTTTAACCGCTATCGGTGTAAAGGAAGTTACTGACGAACTTCAAGAATTGGCTCAAAAAATTCGTGAATTTTTAAATATTTTAAGAAGCCGTGATCGTATCATGGAAATCATTTCTGAGGAGTTAAAAGATGTCAAAGATAATTTTGCTGTGCCTCGCCGATCAGAAGTCATCGATTATATCGACAATATGGAAGACGAAGATTTAATCGAACGAGAAGACATGGTGGTTACAGTGACCTCTGGCGGTTATATTAAAAGAACAGCACTTGCCGAATATCGAGAACAAAAACGTGGAGGTAAGGGCTCACAAGGAATGGCAACCAAAGAGGATGATGTCGTTACCCAATTATTTGTAGCAAACACGCACACGCCATTATTATTTTTTACAACTGATGGAATGGCGTATAAGTTAAAAACTTGGCGATTACCTCGAGGTGGTAGAAACACTAAAGGAAAAGCGATCGTAAATATTCTTCCATTAAATCAAGGAGTTTCAATTGCTGCTATAATGCCGGTGGATGCAGCAGAAGACGACTGGGATAATTTACAAATCGTATTTGCGACATCAAGTGGTGGCGTGAGAAGAAATGCATTATCCGATTTCACAAATGTCAGATCCAATGGAAAAATTGCCATGAAGTTACCTGAGGGCGTTTCCTTAGTTAATGCACGGATTTGTGATAAGAACATGGATTTCTTATTGACTACAGAAATGGGTAAAGCAATTAGGTTCTCTGTAAATGACGTTAGGATATTCAAAGGTAGAGATAGCACTGGTGTCCGAGGTATAAAATTAGCGCCAAAAGATAACGTTGTTTCAATGGCAGTCATTCACCATGTAGATGTTACCAGTGAAGAAAGATCTGCGTATTTCAAAATGCGAAGAGCCATAACGGGAGATGAAACGGGAGAGAACACGGAAACTACATCCACATTATCTCAAGAACGTTACGCTGAGTTATCAGCAATGGAAGAGTGGATTCTAGCAATAACAGCATCTGGATTTGGCAAGAGATCATCAGCTCATGAATATCGAGTGAGTGGACGTGGTGGTCAAGGTATCGCAGCTGCAAACCTAACACGTAGAGACGATAAAATTGTTGCTAGTTTTACTGTTGAAGAGGAAGATCAGATAATGCTTGTAACCTCAGCGGGACAATCAATAAGGTGTCCAGTTCAAGGCATATCTAGACAAGGACGATCATCGTCAGGAGTAAAGGTTTTTGATACATCAGATCAGGAAGAAGTGGTTTCCGTTGCTTGGATTGCTGAACAAAACCAAGATGAAGATGAGCCTGATGATAAAAAAGAAGTTTAAACGTTTGATAACAAATCTTACTAATAAATATCATAAGACATACAATCTAAAATAAATTAAATGGAAAAAAAACTTCATATAATTGGTGCTGGAATGGCAGGATGTGAAGCAGCATGGCACGCTGCTAATCGGGGCCTAAAAGTCGTAATTCATGAAATGCGCCCAAAAGTAAAAACTTTTGCACATCAAACAGAAAACTTCGCTGAAATGGTCTGCTCTAATAGCTTTAGATCGAATGATCACAATACCAATGCTGTTGGATTATTACATTGGGAGATGCAAAATGCTGGCGGCATAATTATAAACGCAGCAAAAAAGCATAGGCTACCTGCAGGAGGGGCCTTAGCGGTTGACAGGGCATTGCTATCTGATGATGTCACAACAAAACTTAAAAATCACCCTAATATAAGTGTATCAAATGAGGAAATCATAGACTTACCAACACCTAAGGACGGGCACACAATTATTGCAACAGGCCCTCTAACATCTAATAAGTTGGCAGAAGCTATATTAGAAAAAACAGGTGAAGCATCTCTTGCATTTTTTGATGCAATCGCGCCAATAATTTATACTGATAGCGTAGATTTGAGTAAGACTTGGTATCAATCAAGATATGACAAAGGTGAAACAGACTCTGAAAAAAAAGCCTATCTAAATTGTCCTATGAACAAAATACAATATGAGAAGTTTATTGATGCACTATTAACCGCCGATTATACAGAGTTCAAACCAGGTGAACTAGATACACCATACTTTGAGGGCTGTCTTCCTGTAGAAATAATGGCTCAACGAGGGCGCGAAACACTTAGATTTGGACCAATGAAGCCAGTTGGACTAACAAACCCTCATAAACCGCACGAAAAACCCTACGCGGTCGTTCAGTTGAGACAAGACAATAAACTTGGAACATTACTAAATATTGTCGGATTCCAAACAAAAATGAAATATGGTTCACAATTAGAAGTTCTTAAGACAATACCCGGATTGGAAAATGCTAATTTTGCTCGATTGGGCGGAATTCACCGAAATACCTTTATCAATTCTCCAACATTGTTAGATCAAGAAATGAGATTAAAGTCAGACAAACACATTCGATTTGCAGGGCAAATAACTGGTGTCGAAGGATACGTTGAGAGTGCCGCAATGGGATTATTGGCTTCAAGATTTGCAACAAACGAACTTCAGGACCAAAAATCCACCTTACCACCTTTAGAAACTGCTACTGGGTCTCTTTTAAATCATATTACCAATGGTGCACATAAAGACACTTTTCAACCAATGAACGTGAACTTTGGACTTTTTCCTCCAATTGTAGGTATAAAAACTGGAAGACGGAATAGAAAAGAACGATACCAAGCTTACACCGAAAGGGCTAAACGCGCATGGTTGTCATGGGTATGATGCCTTAAAGATAAGGATAGGAAAAAATTGCCAACAAGATTTGCTCCCTCACCGACTGGTTATCTTCACATCGGCCATGCGTATTCTGCACTGACTGCTTGGGATATAAGCACTAGAAGTGATGGAAAGTTTATTCTGCGAATAGAAGATATTGATTACCAAAGATGTAAAGAAAAATACGAAAAGAGTATTTTTCAAGATATGGAATGGTTGGGAATGATCTGGTTAAAACCTGTCATAAATCAAAAAAATAGATTAATGTATTATCAGCAAGCAATTGAAATACTTAATAAAAAAAATCTTTTATATCCATGTTCTTGTTCTAGAAAGGATTTAAATACCGCGTTGTTAGCGCTAAGTCATGAAAACGACCAGGTAAATTGCCTCCATACCTGTAGAAAAAGGTCGATGGCTGGAAGAACACATAACGATAATATTAGGTTAAATATCGATAAAGCAATAATTTACATAAAAAATCTAAAGTATAAAAATCTAACCTTTATAGAAAATTTTGATCATAATTACACACGAATTGTTGAGTTGGGCTCTCAATTTTTACAAGATGACATTGTGATTGCACGAAAAGATATTGGAACCTCATACCATCTAAGCGTTGTTGTTGATGACGCATATCAGAATATAACCCATGTTGTTCGCGGGAATGATCTCTTAAATTCAACACCAGTGCAGAGATTATTGCAGATTATATTAAAGCTTCCAGAGCCTCGATATCATCATCACAAGTTAATAACCGACGATAAAAATTCCAAGCTAGCAAAAAAACAACAATCAAAATCTTTAAGAAGTTATATCGAAGAGGGACTGACCTTAAAAACCCTAAAAAAGCAATTTAATTTCTGAAAATTGGAAGAATGTATTATACAATTCTTGAATTTTGATTATACAGATTTTAGATTAACTCCAAGGGCCCATAAAGAAGAAAAATGTCGAAAAATGAAATAGACCTAATTAACTTATATTCGTCAAAAATTTTACAATTGGCTGCAAAAATTCCTATGACGGATAGATTAACAAAACCTCATGCGACCGTTAAAAAACATTCTCCTGTATGTGGATCAACTGTGACAGTTGACATCAAACTTAAAGATGATCGTATTATTGAATTTGGCCAAGATATTAAAGCATGCGCTCTCGGCCAAGCAGCAGCATCTGTATTAGGGAAAAATATCATTGGCCTCTCTACTACACAAATAAAAAAAGGACGAGAGCAACTTTATAGTATGCTAACTGATACTGGGCCAATTCCAGACCCTCCTTTTGAAGGATACGAGCCATTAAGATCTGCAAAAAACTACCATAATAGACATTCATCTATAATGCTAACAGCAGATGCTGTAGTCGAAGCAATAGATCAATGTAGATTAATGGCTCCTGGTCAGAAAAATGAAGGTAAATAAAGAACTGTTAGGAGTGAAAAGACAATTAGTCCACACGCTATAGTATCAACTAATATATTTTTATTGGAAAATTTTATTATTCTTTGAGTTTCTTTAATCATTTCTTTGTTCCCCTTGTGTTCCGCTTTTCTAACACCTCATTGAGAACATAACAAGAACAATTTTTTAAATAATGCTAACCTATTGAAATCAAAGGGATAGAATTTTCTTTTTCCATTAAATATAACAGAGTTTTAGCAGCTTTACCCCTCTTCCCAGTTAACGTAGGGTCCTCATTTAAAAGAAACCTAGCATCTTGGTGCGCAATTAACATCAAATCGGCATGCGTTGCTAAATCAGCAATTTTAAATTTTGGCAATCCAGATTGCTCCAGTCCGATCAAATCGCCCCCACCACGAATTTTAAGATCTTTTTCTGCAATTAAAAACCCATCTTCGGTCTCACGCAATACAGATAATCTGTCTTTTGCAGCTTTACTGATAGAGTTATCAAACAATAATAGACAACTACTTTGCATTGATCCCCTACCTACCCTACCTCGTAATTGATGTAATTGTGCTAAACCGAACCTTTCTGCATGCTCAATCACCATTATTGATGCGTTGGGAACATCTACTCCCACTTCAATAACTGTCGTAGCAACTAATACTTTTATATCTCCAGATAAAAATCTTTCCATGGTGGTATCTTTTTCAGTCGATTTTTGTTGACCATGAATAATTCCAACCAAATCTTCTCCAAGGTGCTCTTTTAAGAATAAGAACCTATCCTCAGCAGAAGTTAGGTTTAAAACTTCACTTTCAGATACCAAAGGACAAACCCAGTAAATTTGCTTATTATCTTGGATCGCTTTTTGTATCCTACCCACGATCTCATTAATTCTATTCGAAGACACTAAAACTGTCTTTATGGGTTTTCGCCCGATTGGCTTTTCATCGATAATGGACAAGTCCATATCACCATATTGGGCCAAAGAAAGCGATCTTGGAATTGGCGTGGCGCTCATTATTAAAATATCAACCGCCTTGCCTTTTGCGCCTAATTCCATACGCTGCTGAACACCAAACCGATGTTGCTCATCAATTATACAAAGTCGAAGTTTATGATAAATTACATCCAATTGAAAAAGAGCATGGGTTCCAATTAAAATATCTATTTCACCAGCCTTTAATTCTGATAACAGCTCTTCTCTTTGTGCTCCTCTATCTCTTCCTGTCAATATCTTAATGTTAAGTTGAAAATCCTGTAGCATAGTGCTTAAAGTCTCGAAATGTTGGCGAGCTAGTATTTCACTAGGAGCCATAAATGCTGCCTGTCCCCCTGATTCAACGCATTCAAGCATGGCCATAACTGCTACTAATGTCTTACCAGAACCAACATCTCCCTGTAGTAATCTATTCATTTTTATGGGTTTAGAGATATCATCAATTATTTCATCTTTAGCACGAATTTGCGCATCGGTGGGTGAAAATGATAATGAAATGATTAACTTTTTAACAAAACTACCAATCGATGTTGATGCTAAACCAGTTGAAGTTTTTTTTGACTTACGTGCGATAGCCAAAGTCAATTGATGTGCAAAAAATTCATCATACGCTAACCTTCGGCGATTGGTATTTGAAGCCGCAAGATCGTTAAATATTTTTGGTGAGTGAACACATTCGATCGAATTCTTCCAAGACAACCACTTTTCTCTATTTTTCAGGTTTGGTTCAATCCACTCGTCTAAACTAGGGATTATTTTTAGAATTCCTCTTAAACTTTTATTAATGACCTTTTGTGATAAGCCATATGTTAAGGGATATATTGGTTCAACTTTTGGAATCTCTAAAATTTTATCTTCTTTTACAATAAATTCAGGATGGGTCATTTGAATAACGGAATCAAAACTCTCAGCCTTTCCAGAAATTACACGAACTTCATCTATTGGAAAGATATCCTTAAGCCACTGAATTCGTGGATGGAAGTAAACAATATTGAATTTAGTTTGCTCATCTTTCACCTCAATTTTGTATGGTCTACCTTTTTCAAAATTTGGAATGTGTCTTATCACCTGCACCCTGACAGTAACAGTTTGCGGCAAATCAGCATTCAATACTGAGTCAATTAACGATCTGTCACATATCGATTGTGGAATATGAAATAGCATATCTTTCGGATATATAATATCCAGATTATGCAGACGCTCTGACAATCTTGAGCCAATACCAGCTAAACTGGTGAGGTTAGAAAATAATGGAAATAGAATTTCTGGCCGGCCAGCCATTACGCTAATGACCCAACAAGCTGGATCCAATCATCTTCATTGATGATAGCTATTCCCAATTCTGCAGCCTTTTTAGCTTTCGAGCCAGCCCCTGGCCCAGCAATTACTAAATCAGTCTTTACAGAGACGGAACTCACAACCCGTGCCCCTAATCGCTCAGCATGCATCTTAGCCTCGCCTCGAGACATTTTTTCAAGAGTGCCAGTAAAAACAACTTTTTTTCCGAATACTTGATTATCCAAAGCGTGTATTAATTCTAACGGCTCTACATCAAGTTTATCTACTAACCTATTAATTTGTAACCTTTGATTTTGATTGGAAAAGGTATCAAAAAGAGATTTACAAAGAGTTTCCCCAACTCCATCAATAGAAATAAGATCATTCCAAGCATCAGTATTTTGCTTATAAACCTCTTCCATAGCCATAGAAAATGCATCCCAACTCAAATAATGGCGTGCAATTAGTTTGGATGCCCCCTCACCCAAGTGCCGTATTCCTAAAGAAAACAATAACTTATCAAGGCTAATTGATCTTTTAGAGTTTATAGCGTCAATCAAATTATCGACTGATTTTTGACCCCATCCATCTTTATTAGTTAACTGAAAAGCGTATTTTTTTTCTAAATCGAATATGTCAGAAGGCTCGCTTACCCATCCACTATAAAAAAATTGCTCAACCTGTTTTTCTCCTAAACCATCAATATCAAAAGCACCTCGGGACACAAAATGCTTTAGTCTTTCCACTACCTGTGCTGGACAATTACTAAAATTAAGACAACGCCTTACTGCATCTTTTGGGTCACGATAAGTTATGGCACCACAACTTGGACATTCCTGAGGAAATTTAAATATTTGGATATTTTCTTTGCGTTTTTTTAAATCAACATCAGCAACTTTAGGTATTACATCTCCAGCACGGTATATTTGAACCCAATCCCCTTCCCGTAAATCCTTTCCATTCCTGATGGCTGATCCATCACCCCCAATGCCTGCAATGTAATCTTCATTGTGCAATGTTGCGTTCGATACTACGACGCCACCGACCGTAACTGGTTTCAGCCTTGCAACGGGTGAAATAGCACCAGTTCGCCCGACCTGAACATCAATTTTCTCTAATAGCGTCCAAGCCAATTCAGCAGGAAACTTGTGAGCTATTGCCCACCTTGGCGTTGACGTTCTAAAACCAAGTCTATTTTGAAGTTCAATATTATCAACCTTGTAAACAACCCCATCAATATCATAACCTATAGAGTTTCGTTGTTGTTCTATAAAATTGTATTGAGCTAGCAAATCTTTAATATCCTGAACCCTTAAAGTCAGTGGATTTGTATTAAAACCAAGCAATTTTAATTCATTGAGGGCTTCAATGTGTGTTTCTCCTAATGGTTCTGACAACTCTCCCCATGAATAGGCGAAAAAACTCAAAGGCCTTTCCATTGAGATTTTTGCATCCAATTGTCTTAACGACCCGGCCGCTGCATTCCGAGGATTTGAAAAAGTTTTTTGACCCTTTTCTTTTTGAGTTTTATTCAATTTTATGAAGTTATCGTGCGACATGTAAACTTCACCCCTAACCTCTAGAATATCTTGGGATGTACTCAGTACTTTTGGTATGGATTGTATTGTTTTAGCGTTGTTGGTAACATCCTCGCCTATCTCCCCATCTCCTCTTGTCACAGCATATTTCAAAATTCCATTTTCATATCTTAAGGACAACGACAAACCATCAATTTTTGGTTCGGCAACATAACTTACTATTTTGTCTGATTTAAGACCAAGATGTTTCCGTATTCTTAAATCAAATTCATTTAAATCTGTTTCGCTGAAAGCATTTCCAAGAGAAAACATTTTTTTAGCATGTTTAATTTTCTTAAATCCAGGAGCAGACGGAGCTCCTATATTTTCACTTGGACTATCACTTCTTTTTAATAGTGGAAATAAATTTTCAATTTTTTGATTTAATAACTTTAACTGATCAAACTCAGCATCTGACATAATTGGATTATCATTTTGGTGATATGCGAGATTTGCTCTCTTTAATAAAATAGCAAGACGAGCTAACTCTTTTTTTGCCTCCTCAATAGAAAAATCTGTAATATTAATTTCTTTCACAAAAAACACTCCAAGGCGTAGCTTACTAATATTATCATAACCTATACTAGGATGACGTCTAGAATACATCTAAATTAATATATCAATTTATTTTGCTTAATCATTTTACACTCAAAACAATTGTTAAAACGATACTTGTAGCTACTACATTTTTTTATGTATATGGTATCAAAGTAGTTGAGGCTCAAATGTCAAAAAAAATAAATTCTTTAGGCTTTGCCAAGTGCCCCTCTGAAACCAGAGTTGTAGTCGCAATGTCAGGTGGTGTAGATAGCTCAGTCGTTGCGGCCATGCTAAAGGATGAGAATTATGACGTGATTGGGGTCACCCTTCAATTATACGACCATGGAGCAGCACTTGCAAAACAAGGTGCTTGTTGTGCTGGAAGAGATATTCACGATGCACGCAAAATTGCCCAACAAATGGATTTTCCACATTATGTATTAAATTATGAGAATATGTTTAAAGAAAATGTTATTGATGAATTTGCTGAGAGTTATCTTGCAGGATCTACCCCTATTCCATGTATAAGATGTAATGAAAAGGTCAAATTTAGAGATTTATTGGAAACTGCAAAAGATTTGGACGCTGATTGCATGGCAACTGGCCACTATATTCAACGCGTGCAAGGGTCAACAAAAGCTGAATTGCATTGTGCTACGGATAAACTTAAAGATCAAAGCTATTTCTTGTTCACCACGAAACAAGATCAATTAGATTTTTTGAGATTTCCTCTCGGCCATTTAGACTCTAAAACAGCCACGCGAGCACTTGCGAAAAAATATGGTCTTTCAGTGGCTGATAAGCCTGATAGTCAAGATATTTGCTTTGTCCCAAACGGATCCTACGCTGATGTTATAAAAAAGCTTAAACCAGAAGCAGTCGAACCAGGCGAAATTGTAGATATTCATGGAGAACAAATCGGCACACATAACGGAATTATTAACTTCACAGTAGGTCAACGCCGTGGACTCGGCATTGGAGGTGGAGATCCGCTATATGTATTAAAATTAGATGCGGAAAACAGAAAAGTAGTAGTAGGGCCCAAATCATTATTGGCGACAAAAACAATAAAAATAAACGATGTGAATTGGATTGGAGACACCGCCTTTGACGATGTAAAAATACGAGATATGAATGTACGAGTTCGCTCAACGTCGCAACCAAAAGAAGCAATCATCAAACCTACTGGAAAAACATCCGCATCAGTAACATTGGCAATGGCTGAGGAAGGGATAGCACCAGGTCAAGCTTGTGTTTTTTATGATAAAAATAGCACTCGCATTTTAGGTGGAGGTTGGATAACAAAATAACCTGATAATCTTTATTTTAATTAGCAATTTAGAAAACAAGGCAAATATTAAATGACAATATCAAAAGTATTGAATCAAATAGATGAAGATCTCCCAAACTCAATTGATAGATTGTTTGAATTACTTAAGATTAAATCAATTTCCACAGATCATGCTTACAAATCAGAGTGCAAAAAAGCAGCAGATTGGCTAGTTAGTGACCTAAGGACAATGGGATTTGATGCTAACAGACGAGATACTTCTGGCCACCCCATGGTGGTGGGACATTCAAACGGTACTGGTCCTCATGTTATGTTTTATGGCCATTATGACGTACAACCGGCTGATCCGTTGGAATTATGGGATAGCCCTCCCTTTGAGCCTAAATTAGAGGAAACAAAAAAAGGTAAGGTTATCAGAGCAAGGGGCGCAGCAGATGATAAAGGTCAATTGATGACATTTGTTGAAGCTTGTAGGGCTTGGAAAAAAATACATGGAAAGTTGCCAGTGCGAGTTTCAATGTTTTTTGAGGGAGAAGAAGAAAGTGGTTCTCCCTCACTCGTTCCGTTTATGAAAGCAAATGCCTCAGAATTAAAATCGGATATAGCTTTAATATGTGACACTGGCTTGTATGGTGAAGAAACACCGGCAATAGTTACAATGTTACGAGGTTTAGTAAAAATTGAAGTCCAAATAACTGGACCCTCTCGCGATCTACATTCAGGAATGTATGGTGGTATTTCTATAAATCCCATAAGAATCTTAACTAAAATTTTATCAGGATTACATGATATAGATGGGCATATTACCCTTCCCAAATTTTATGATGGTGTACATGATCTGTCTAACGAATTAAAAACGCAATGGGAAAATCTAAATTTTGACCATAGTCATTTTTTAAATGAAGTAGACCTATCAGTTCCTGCTGGTGAGATTGAATGCTCCCCTTTAGAAATGATTTGGTCACGACCAACTTGTGATGTAAATGGAATTTCTGGCGGTTATCAAGGAGAAGGTTTTAAAACTGTCCTCCCTTCAAAAGCATCTGCAAAAATAAGTTTTAGATTAGTTGGAGATCAAGAACCTGTTAAGATCATTGAAAGTCTAAAGACTTATATAGAAAAAAACCTGCCAGAAGATTGCTCTGTCGATTACATCGAAGAAACACCCTCAAAAGCAACCCACATGTCGACTACAAATGTAGCTTTTGAAAAGGCGAGACAAGCTTTGTCTCTAGAGTGGCCCAAGGAAGCAGCTTTTGTAGGATGTGGAGGCTCAATTCCGATAGCAGGTCATTTTAAAGAGATTTTAGATACAGATGCAATGTTAATTGGCTTTGGAAAGGATGATGATCAAATACACTCACCAAACGAGAAATATGATCTTTCTAGTTTTCATCGGGGTATTAGAAGCTGGGCAAGGATCCTTGACCAGCTAGCCGGAGACTGAAAGAATGACAAAACCACTTGGATCTATGAGTGAAGAGGCGAAATACGTACATAAGTTATTACAAAGTGAAAATTCAAACTTTGTTGATATTGATAATATGGTAGCTTTGCGTCAAAGCATTGATATTGAATCAAAAGCAGCGTCAGAAAAAGCAATAGACGATTTTAGTTGCCAAATTTCATATCTAGAAATTGGTGGAATAAAAACTCTAAAAATTGAACCAGAAAAAGCCATTAACAATCGACAAATCATGTATCTTTTTGGTGGCGGTTTTACTACAGGATCACCATTTAATGATTTGGTTATAAGCGCACAAATGGCAGATTATACGAAATCAATAATTTACTGCCCTTATTACCGACTTGCACCAGAATTTCCTTTTCCAGCTGCTTTGGATGACATATTTAAATTTGCAAAAACTCTTTGGGCAAAGTCGCTATATCCGCCATTGTTGATGGGCGAAAGTGCCGGCGCTACCTTAGCGCTTTCACTCACTCATTTATTAAAAAAACATAATCTCAAAATGCCAAAAAAAATGGGGCTTTTATCGCCCGCCTGCGACTTGCATAACGAAGGAGATAGTTTCGTATACAACGATAAAAGGGATCCAATATTAAATTTAGAAAATGTCACTGCGGTGTCAGATATATATGCCGGTGGTAACAAATATGACAACCCCCTTTTATCTCCAATTTACGGACAATTTGATAAGACTTATCCAAAAACATTAATTACCAGTGGTACCAGAGATTTATTGCTAAGTTCATGTATTAGGTTATCAAAAGTGATGCGGGGCGCTAATGTTAATGTTGAATTACGAGTCTGGGAGGGAATGTGGCATGTATTCGAGTACTATCCAGATATACCCGAGTCCAAACAATCTCTTAAGGAAATGGCATTATTTTTTGAAGATGCCTTTTAACGGCCCTCAAACTTAGCCGGTCTTTTCTCTAAGAAGGCACTAACGCCCTCTAAGAAATCTCTAGATCTCCCAACTTTTCCTTGAATTTTAGCTTCCATTGCTAATTGTTCATCTAAATTATGATTCCAACTTTCACGTAAAGCCAATTTCATTTTTGAAAACGCAAGCGTGGGACCCTTTGCAAGAAATTCAGCCCTAGCGCGCCAAGTCTCTTCAAACTTATCATCAGCCACAGCTTCCCAAATCAAACCCCATTCATCTGCCTTTTTCGCTGGAATTTTCTCAGCAAATAATGAAGCACCTAGCGCCTTTGCAAACCCCATAGATCTAGGCATAGTGTAGGTTCCGCCTGCATCCGGTATTAATCCTATTCGACCAAAAGCTTGAAGAAAGTATGCACTTTCAGAAGCAATGACAATATCAGCTGCTAATGCTAAATTTGCTCCTGCACCTGCAGCAGGCCCATTTACAGCAGAAATAGTTGGAATAGGACATTCAAATATAGCTTTTAACATTGGTTCATATGTCTTTTTTAATGATTGCTCCATATCGACATCTGCTGCATTTGCTCTATCTCCAAGATCCTGCCCCGTACAAAAAGCTTTATCTTTTCCAGTCATAACCACAACTCTGGCTTCTCCAGCCGCTCGCTGAAAGGCGTTTTCGATCTCCGCTCTCATTTGAACGGTCAACGCGTTCATAACTTTTGGTCTATTTAAGGTGATAAGCGCTATATCGTTTTCAACTCGATATCTAATTGTTTCATATTTCATAAAAATTCCTCAATAAATACTATTAATACTTTTAAAATCTTAATTTAAGTTAATCGTCAATCCTTCAATAATTCCTTAATACGTTGCCGCTCCTTTTCAGAGAGTGAAAAGTCATTAGTTTTAGATTTATTTTTAAATGACCAGATTACAACAATAAAACCTAAAATAAGCATAATGGGTCCACACAGCCAGAGAAACCAATTAAGCCAATTAAAACGTGGCATTAACAACACATACTCACCGTAGCGACTTACCACATAATTAGTGATCTCTTTATTTGTTTCACCAATGGCTAAGCGTTCACGTACCAACAATCGAAGGTCTTTAGCCAATTCCGCATTACTGTCATCAATGTTTTCATTTCTACAAACCAAACATCTAAGATTTTTTGATATTGCTCTAGCTCTCTCTTCTAATTCTGGATCACTCAATATCTCATTTGATTCAACAGAAAGCACAGTAATCGGATAAGAAAACAGACAAATTGATACAAATAATATTTTACATACGTCTAATAATTTATTCATATCTAGAGCTCATCTTTTTTCTTGGAGCACCAGCAGAAAATCGAAGTCTTCTGTCAGAAATACTCAAAAGCCCACCCAATGCCATGACTAACGCTCCAAACCAAATCCAATTTGCAAAAGGCTTTATATAAGTTCGTACGGACCAACTCTCGTCATCTTGCTTTTCCCCAATAACTATATAAAGGTCTCTAGTAATACTTTGGTCAATAGATGCTTCCGTAGTCCACATTCTGGCAACAGGATAGAACCTTTTTTCTGGATACATTCTTGCTATTTCTTCGCCGTTTTTTTTAACGAGAAAATCACCACGCGTTACTAAATAGTTTTTTTCAGAACCGGTAGTCACACCCTGAAATAGAAAATTATAAGAACCAACATTAAAATTTTCACCCTCCTTGACCACTCTAATATCTTCAATTTCCCAAGCAGTTATAGCGGCAATTCCAAATATCGTGATACCAAGTCCACTGTGTGCAAAAAGCTTACCAAAATCAGATCGATGGAAATTTAATATCCGCTTTATTTTTGATTTTATGGTTTTTGCTTGCGCTCGGCTCCACAGATCAGCAACAGCTCCACAAATTAACCATGTAGCAAGTGATATGCCAATAGGAGCCATCATGCGCCCACCTGTCTGCAAGACCCAAATGGCCGAACCAATTACAATTCCAAAAATCATAGCTGGCCATAATGCAGTCATAGAGCGGTTAAAGTTTCCTCTTTTCCAAGCAAGGCTAGATCCAACAGGTAAAATAATAGCAATGATGATAAAGAATGGCGTAAATGCTAAATCAAAGAAAGGAGCACCAACACTAAGTTTTTTATCAAAAAATAAGTCTGCAAATAATGGCCAGAGTGTTCCAATAAACACCACAAACGCTGATACCATCAATAATAGGTTATTTAAAACTAATGCACTTTCGCGACTTACTAATGAAAAAGTATTATTTGATTTAATTTTATGTGATTGCACTGCAAAAAGTATTAAAGCACCACCTGTAGCGATAAAAAGAATAATTAAGATGAAAATTCCCCTAGTCGGATCATTCGCAAATGCATGAACAGAAGTGATAATTCCAGAACGGACTATAAAAGTGCCAATTAACGAAAAAGAAAATGCTAATATGGCCAACAATATTGTCCAATTTTTTAAAATTTCACGCTTTTCTAATACAATTGCAGAATGAAGCAATGCTCCGGAAATAAGCCAAGGCATGAAAGAAGCATTCTCAACTGGATCCCAAAACCACCAGCCTCCCCAACCCAATTCGTAATATGCCCACCAACTACCCATTGCTATTCCAACAGTTAAAAATGTCCATGCCATCAAAGCCCATGGTCTAACCCACCTGGCCCATATTGCATCGACGCGACCCTCCATAAGAGCGGCGATAGCAAAACTAAATGACATTGAAAGCCCCACATAGCCCATATATAAAAAAGGTGGATGAAACGCCAAACCTGGATCTTGCAATAGAGGGTTTAGGTCTTGTCCGTTAAAGGGCACAATATCATATCTTTGAAAAGGATTAGATGTGAATAAAATAAAAGCAAAAAAACATACACCAATCGCAGATTGTACAGACAACACCCTAGCCTTAAAATCTGACCGTAGATTAGTACCAAAAACAGCCACCAAAAATCCAAAAAATGTAAGTATAAGCACCCATAGTAGCATCGAGCCTTCATGGTTACCCCATGTTCCACTCACTTTATAAAGCATAGGCTTCAAAGAATGAGAGTTTTTAAACACTAACTTGACTGAAAAATCTGATGTAATGAATGCATTCATCAATGCAACAAAACTTATAAAAGTAAACAGAAACTGAAAAGTTGCTAGCGCACTGGATAGATTAATCCAATTTCCTAAACGGTACTTCACGCCAATCATCGGTACTATCATTTGAACAATAGACAAGCTAAAAGCTAAAATTAAGGCGAAGTGCCCGAGTTCTGTTATCATCATAAACCTTTTACTATTATCTTTAAGAATAGCTTAAATTTTACTAACTTCAAATCAGAAACAAAGTCTTAAAGATTTAAAGTAAATAACTTAGTTATTTAATATTAATTCTACCGTATAAGTACTTGATAATTATTATTTAATAGGTTTATAAAGGCCTTTTTCTTTTAAGGTATCCATGACCTCTTTAGGGATATAGTTCTCATCATGCTTAGCCAAAACCTCAGATGCAATAAAAATGTTGTTAACTAAGTTACCAGTTGCAATAACTCCTTGGCCCTCTCTAAATAAATCTGGTAAAATTCCAATAAATTCTACAGGAATGTCATTCTCTGTATCTGTAACAACAAATTGATGCTTTTTACCTTTAATCCAACTTTCATCCTTTACAAGGCCACCAATTCTAAAAAGCTCAGTAGGTAATGGAGACTGCTCAATAACTTGCGAGGGTGAGCGAAAATACTGTATTCCATCGCGCATGGCGTAACCAATTAAAAAAGCGGAAAAGGTTAAAGAAATGCTAAAGATAATGATAAGTTGAATTCGCCTTTTTTTCTTGAGACTCATCATCAAGGAAACATTGGCGCCATTAAAAGCCCTGCTGCCTCATCTATGCCCAGCATAATGTTTGCATTTTGAATTGCTTGCCCGGAAGAGCCTTTGGTTAAATTGTCCAAAGTTGAAAAAATTTGACACCTACCAGTTCGCCTATCAGGTACCACACCAATATGGACAAAATTTGAACCGCGAACATGACGTGTTGCGGGTGCCTCACCCAATGGCAAAATAGATACAAATATCTCTTTATTATAACGCTTTTCTAAAGACTGATGGATTTTGTTAGCATCACCCTTAACATAAATTGTTGCTAATATTCCTCTATTTTGCGGTAATAAATGAGGAGTGAAGGTAACCTCTACATTTTTATTTGCAGCCTTTGTCAATTCTTGATCAAATTCCGCCAAATGTCGGTGCTTAGCTATGTTATATGCATGAAATCCTTCAGAAACTTCCGAGTGTATAATTCCCTCACTTGGAGATCGCCCCGCGCCAGACACACCTGTCGCCAAATCTATGATAATTTCATTAGTATCAATTACCTTATCTTCAATAAGAGGTAAAAGAGGATACAGACCTGTAGCCGCATTACAGCCAGTGCAGGCCACTAGATTTGTTTTTTTGATATCTTTGCGATAATATTCAGTAAGACCATAAACCGCCCTCTCCTGAAGATCTAAAGCATCATGCTGCTTTCCATACCATTTTTCATAAAGCAAGGGATCTCTTATTCGAAAATCTGCAGACAGATCCACAACTTTAACATGAAAAGGTAGCCGTTTTACGATTTTTTGACTAGTTGCATGCGGTAATGCGCAAAAAACCAAGTCAATTAAACTGAAATCAATGTTATCAATTTTGGTCAATTTTGGAAGCTTTAAATGTCTCAAATGCGGGAAGACATTCTCCATACTCATTCCCACCTTACGATCAGCTGAAAGAGCGCTAATTGACATGCTGGGATGTGTGGAAATCAACCTAATTAGTTCTGCCCCAGTATACCCGCTTGCTCCCAAAATGGCTATTTTGTGCTTCATGCTCAAGTTTAACTCTCCTTTATTATAAATCACTCCATAGAACTTATCATCTAAACCTTCAATAATTTTATCAGTTTTTAACTTAAGCCTTTAAAGTTTTTAAAAAAAAGTTACATAAAAATGAATTAATAGTAAGTTTTATTAATTTTCGAAAATATTTATAACAAAGCCTATATAAATTAAAAAAAAGCATTGTTATAAAACACCAAAAGATAGAATGTGAGTTTTTTAATGAGTTATCGAGCACCCTTATCAGATATATCATTTATGCTAGCGAATGTTGTTGATTACAATAATCTTAGCTCAACTAGCCTTTATGAAGACGCCTCACTGGAGACTACATCAGCAATACTAAATGAAGCCGCAAAATTAGCTGAAGAAGTCTTGGCTCCACTGCAAAGGGTAGGAGATCTTTCTCCAGCTATACTAGAAAATGGAGTAGTCAGGACATCTCCAGGCTTTTCAGACGGCTACAAAGCGATTGCGCAAGGAGGATGGATTGGGGTTGCCGCAAATCAAAAATATGGTGGCATGGGTTTACCTCTGACAATTCAAACCTGCGTCAATGAGATGATGAATGGTGCCTGCCTGTCACTTGCCTTGAATCCATTAATGTCTCAAGGGCAAATAGATGCCATTGAGAATCATGCTAATGATACAATTAGAGACTTGTACCTTCCAAAACTTATTTCTGGTGAATGGTCAGGCACAATGAACTTAACAGAACCACAGGCGGGTTCAGATGTTGGTGCTTTAACCTCAAAAGCAATCAATAATGGAGACGGCAGTTACTCAATTACTGGACAAAAAATTTATATTAGCTGGGGCGATAATGATTTTACAGAAAATGTTTGCCACCTCGTTTTAGCAAGATTACCTGACAGTCTTCCCGGAACCAAAGGTATAAGCTTATTTATCGTTCCAAAGTTTATTCCAAATAGTGATGGCACTTTGGGAATTAAGAATAACTTGAGAGTGGTTTCCTTAGAACACAAAGTGGGCCTACATGGATCGCCAACCGCGGTGATGGAGTATGATTCAGCAAAAGGGTGGTTAGTTGGTCAGGAAAGCCAAGGTATGAAAGCGATGTTTACTATGATGAACAACGCTCGTTTGGGTGTGGGCGCGGAAGGACTTGGCGTAGCTGAAGCTGCATTACAAAAAGCATTAAAGTTTGCTTCAGAGCGCAAACAAGGGAAATCACCAACAAATCAGACAGGTTTTATTATAGATTATGCTGATATTCGTCGCAAATTACTTACAATGAAATCAAAAACTTATGCTGCGAGAGCGATATGTTTAGCAACAGCAGTGGCAATAGATATGAGCAAGGCAACCGGTGAACAAAAATGGATCACTCGTGCAGCATTATTAACTCCAATGGCCAAAGCATTTGGAACTGAAACAGGAATGGAAATTTCTGATCTTGGCATTCAAATTCATGGAGGCATGGGTTTCGTGGAAGAGACAGGAGCAGCTCAATATTGGAGAGATGTACGAGTTACCTCTATCTACGAGGGAACAAATGCAATCCAGGCAATCGATCTGGTTTCAAGAAAATTAATGGACGGTGGTGACGCGGCCTTTGAACTCATAAATGAGATCAATGATTTATGCGCAAATACGCCACAATCCCTAAATAATTTATCAAATGAGGTAAAATTGGCAGTAGAAGCTCTAACCAACGCCACTAAGTGGATGTTATCCCAAGATAGCTTGAATAGTCGTTTAGCAGGAGCAACTCCATATTTAGAAGCATTCTCACTTGTTCTTGGAGCTTTCTTTCACCTTAAGAGTGCAGTCGCTGACAATGGAAGTGGGAATTACTATAAACTAGCCAGTTTCTATATTAATCATATTTTACCGTCAGTTGCAGGCAGTTGTAAAAGTGCGACAGCGGGATTAAGCGATATGTATGGGTTAAGTGCCGAAGAACTAATTGCAATCTAAAAAATTGATAAGACGAATGATTTTACGCGATTACGTTGGGCTTCCATTATTTAGATAAGTATTTATGAATGAGGAAGTAAAATAACAGCAACTTTTACATTTCCTGCCATTTGACTTACCTTTGGAAAGCCTAATTATGGGAATCACATCAAACGTGGAAAGGAATATAAATGCCTAATATTTTAGTTACCGTAAAAATTTCAAAAGGTTTTAAAACTTGGACAGAAATGGCCAAATCATTTGAGGACGAAATGCCAATGGAAGGAGCAAAGATAATTTGGGCTGCCGCCAACCCAGATGAGACCTCTATCTTTGTAATGATGGATGTTCCAGATCCAGAATTTATGAAAACATTTGGTGAACGACCCGATGTTGCAAAAAGACGAGAAGAAGCTGGAGCTGATGTTTCTTCGACAACTGTTATAAGTCCGATTGGTGACTATTGGTTAGGTTAGATTACACGATCACTTTTACCAAATAAAAAAGGCAGTTATTTGATTAACTGCCTTTTTATATAAAGATTTAATTAAGATTTACCTTATCGTTTCGAGAACTGGAAGCTACGGCGAGCCTTGCGTCTACCGTACTTTTTACGCTCAACGACCCGACTGTCACGTGTTAAAAATCCTGCAGCCTTTAAAACCCCTCTTAATGAAGGTTCATAAAGCTGCAACGCTTTAGAAATTCCATGTTTGACTGCTCCAGCTTGGCCTGATAACCCACCACCTTTTACTGTCGCCATGACATCAAATTGGCCAGTTACACTTGCAATCTCAAAGGGCTGCCTTAGAACCATTTGAAGAACTGGGCGAGCAAAATAAACACTCATTTCTCGTCCGTTCACCATTACCCGCCCTGAACCAGGCTTGATCCACACTCTGGCAACAGCATCTTTTCTTTTCCCAGTTGCATAAGATCGTCCTAAGCTGTCACGCTTTGGTTCTCTTGGAGTTACAGCAGCTTCTACAGCAACTTCCTCACCTGAAACGACTGACTTCAACTCGTCTAATGATTTAATATCTTCACTCATTTTCAAGCGCTCCTAGTATTTTTTGAATTCATAGATTTGACATCAACCACTTCTGGGTTTTGTGCTTCATGTCCATGATCGGTACCCGCATAAATCCGCAAGTTAGTCATTTGTTGACGGCTTAAAGGACCACCAGGCAACATTCTTTGAATAGCCTTAGTCAGAACACGCTCAGGATGAGCACCTTCTAATATCTCTCCAGCTGTTCTTTGCTTAATTCCACCAGGGTGACCAGTATGCCAATAATAGATTTTATCAGTTCTTTTCTTACCGGTCATTTGGATCTTTTCAGCGTTGATAATAATTACGTTGTCACCCATATCCATATGAGGTGTAAATGACGCTTTGTGTTTACCCCTTAACCTCATTGCAACCAACGAAGCAAGACGGCCTAATACGACACCTTCAGCATCTATAAGTATCCATTTCTTTTGAATGTCAGCAGGTTTTGCTGTATAAGTTTTCATATTTTCCACCATTTATGTATATTTAACGCATTTCCACGCTACAGGCCTGCCTTTTATATCAAATGCAAATCATGTCAATACTAATTAATAAATTTAAATCAACAAAAACAATAATTTAATACTGTGGTACTATAATACCCCATATATACGGATGTAATCAGTGCTTATTAAGGTAATTTAAATAATTCCAACTTACCGCCAATGTTTTTCATCCCCTACATATTTTGAACCAGGTAAGGGGCCTTCTTTTAAGAAGGCATCAAGCACATTGCGCATGATAAGACCTACATTATTTTCTCCATCATTTATTGGCAAAGCTTGACTCCAAGCAATTGATCCGGCTGAAAAAACTGCTCCATTATTTGGTGTGGTAAAATAAATCATATCTCCACGAACCTGAGGATCTTGAGTCCCTCCACGACCTGGGAAGGCATAGGTTATATCTTCTGATACCAAGGGATAATTATCTGAGTGACCATGGCTAGCAGCAATCAACATTGTGTGTGGTGGAGTACCCAACGCCAAGTCATACCGATCAAGCTCAATACCTGCAGCTCCTCCTAAACCAAGTCCAAAATCACCAATCAACTCCTCATCACCAATACCTTTAAAAATCCAAGAAACATGCTTATGAAAGCTGTCTGGCATCCGCTCAAATGGCTCAGAACTGTCAAATCCTTCTGTTGAGAAACCCAATCCAACTAATTTTTGCGGAGCTCTACCTCTAGATCGCCAAAGTCCAGATCGTTCTCCAGATGAAGCGAGATACCCCTCCCCAGCCTCTGCTTGCCAAGCTCTAGAGCCTGCATCAAGTTTTCGAACCTCAATACAAGCTGGATCATCAGGGCATGTTGCCGTGACCCAATAATACCCATTACCTCCAATATACAAGAACCGACCACCTGAAGTTAAATATTCCTCAGTGGCATCTAGCATTCCTTCAGAATAGTATTCTGGGTGAGTAACATTTACGACTGCTTTATATGGGCTCAAAGCCGAAACACCTTCTCGGTCTAAATCATGATCTGTAATGAGATCATAATCATAACCTGCTTTTTCTAACCACCAAAGTAACGACAAATCAGCAGGTAACGCCCAGGGAATAGTCATACCAGCCATACGATGCCCTGGTCGCAGGTTTACTATTGGGCGTTTCCAAGATGTAAAACAAACGCCAGCACCGTCAGAATGGTGATCATAAGTTGAAAGTCCAAATTCCTCTAATTTTTGATATTCAATATCTTTTTCAGAAATTACAGGCGTATGCGCAACAATGGCTTGCGCTATTTGTGCTTCAAAGGATAACCTCTCATTAGCATAGGCTAGATATGTAAATGTGCTCATAAGCACTGCAATTTTTGCTTTTGGCTTATTAGGCCTAATAATCACAGGAATCCTATCAATGGCATCACCAGAAGTTATCTTCAACGCATAGACTCCACTTTTTAAATCTTTTGGAGGATTCCAAGAAACTGTCTTGCTCCACTCACAATCAGTTATTGCGTCATCATGAAAAGATATTCCTCCATACTGGGACGGATTCAAACGGAAGCTATCATCTCGTCCAGTCCAATTCCATCCAGTCATTCCTCTAACTGGGCGATTGACACCCATACCAGAAAGCTTATTGGAACTTACATCAACAACCTCTAGACCAATGCCCCGATCATTATAGCCTTTGGTTGTATCCCAATAAGCTATTGGCTCTGAAGGCACTTGCCCTTGTTTGATTAAATTTAACTCATCATTAGATAAAATACGACCTACAACACCGCAACGATCTATTTTGCCATTGTATAGCATTGAAACAAACGGCCCACGTTCTTTATTTTTCTCATTTGCACCAGCGAGTAAAAACAAATCATCTTCATCAAGAATTGGCTTTATTCGCAAAGACTCTGTAACAACACTATTATGATTATAGGGCGTAACGGGCCCAATAACTGAATTCCAACTATTTTGCACACTTTCTTGAATTATTGTGGTTTCACCAGAATCTCTATTATAAGTAACAGCCACAAAGACCCAAACTTTCGGGACTAAAGAGATTTCAGAAGAAACTTTGTCAACCTTCACACCATCACCAACCCAAAATTCTAACTTACCATCTGGATTAATACCCAAAGCATAACCCATTGAACTAGTGACAGACCACTTTCCCATGATGGTTTGACGTTGGTTTCCAAACATTGAGGGCCAGATAAAAGCATGAAGTGTAAATGATGTTTTTAATGATAGTATGTTATCTAAATCCTCAACTTTAACAAAAGATCCAGTTTGAGTATACTGTCGCTTCACATCTAAAGATTTTGGTAAATCAGTTTTTACCGCTTCTTCAAGGAAGCCTGGGCCTTCTTTATTGTAATCACCATGCAATAATCTAGTCACTTCCGCTTTAACATTATCTGTTCCTTCTGCAGAAATCATAAAATCAATTGGCTCGCCCGCTCTTGCAGATAATGGATCCGAATAACCAAATAATCTAATGTCAGTCATATTTTCAACTTTCTAAAAGGTCATTAACACGAAGTAAAAATACCGCATGGTAAGCTTCATTTAAATTTTCGTAAATTTTATCATCAACCACGCGAGGTGGTGTGCCCTTAACACCAGATACAGCCATAACACTATACTTATCCTGACCTTCTTTTAACCTCATGATGACATATTTATCAGGCATTTCTCCACGTCGGAAAAAATTCAACACCCTTGAAAGTTGATCCGAGTGTTTTCCTTGCGGCGCATCTTGATGTTCCTTGACTAAATCTGGTGTTATCAAGGTTTTTAAATGATCTCTCAATCTTTTATTAAACCTTCTATAGTAAATCTCTTGTTTATCATAGATTTCTGT
>ENA-ORDR01000274-ORDR01000274.1-marine-metagenome-genome-assembly--contig:-NODE-274-length-27145-cov-6.723216_pt1 | contig 27145 bp, 25 predicted proteins | sample MGYA00240993_ERZ508538 | MGnify/ENA primary metagenome ERZ508538 (study PRJEB26207, sample SAMN05421999) | marine metagenome | isolation source: Monterey Bay, California, USA | place: USA:Monterey Bay... | reverse complement strand
CTAAAATAACATTACCTTCTTCATTAGGATTGATTGGAAATATTTGATAGCCATGCTGAATGAGTGCCTGCATAACTTTGTAACTATCTCTATCTTGATTTGCGCTAGCCCCAACCACCACAATAGTTTTTACCTCTTCAAGTATTACTTTTATATGATTTTGAGAATAATCAGCAATCACTTCCACTCATAGTTATATTTAATACTGAGTAAATTTAATCCTAAGTTATTAAATTCAAGCTTATCTAAGTTATCAGAATTCATAGCATCGAGAGAAATAGTACTTAGTCGAAATTTATTTTTTCTATAAAGGATAATTCCGTCAGCCAGATCTAATTCATCCATTGGTTTACCTGCACTTTTTAACAAGAAATAACTTCCCACAACAGCAGCAACCCCAATCACTAAGTCATTGTCATCATCTTTATCTTCATGCAAGCACTCCGGAGGCTGGGGAAAAACTTGTATGCAAACAAGATGGTTGCTAAATACATTAAGAGGCAAAATAAGAAGTGATAAGTAGAAAAATTTCATTATATTAACTCCCTTTTAATTAATCAGTTTTAATTAATTCAATATTCCGTTTTTCTGCTTCTGACCAATCTTTTGGCAAAACACGCGCAACTATCAAAAAGCTAATAATGGATGGGATAAATAAAAGAGAGGTGACCGTCATGGCATAGCGTATCGATTCTATTTCACCATAATTTTCTTTAAATACGTCTATCAGCCAGCCTGAAAAAGTAGGCCCACCCCCCAGAGCAATCATATTAAGAATAAAAAAGAATAGAGCTGTAGACATTGCTCGCATATTAATAGGAGCCAAGGTTTGAGCAATTGCAAAACTTGGGCCTAGGTACACACCCATGAACAATAAAAACAGAGTAGTAAAAACGAGATTCATTTCAATTGACGAGGACCACCAAGCAGCAATTCCGATTGGTAAGCAAAGAGCAATTGATATTGCAGGCAACCACCCATATGCACGTATATCTTTTTTGCCCCATTTATCTGCCAGCCTCGCTCCAAAGAATGCTCCGCCTGCATAAGTTGTGCCATTGACTATGCCTAGAATGATTACCAAGGTTTGAAAGTCATAGCTTGGATCTAATGCAACTAAGTATTTCGTATGAAATGCTGATTTTGAATAGGATACAAAAGAGCCAAAAGCTATTCCAAAGCACATAGCCCACCAGGCAGGAATTCTCATAAGAGTCTTGAGTGACTCCATGAAGGGCGGCTTTTCAATCTCAGTTTGATCATTGAATTCCATTGCGCCGCGAACAGGTTCACGTAGTACCAATTTGACCAGGACAGCTAAGGCAACCCCTGTCAGTCCGAGGAAAATAAAAATTCTCCTCCAATTAACATCTTCACCAGATGAGCCCATAAGCATGGCTGTTGCAAAGTAAGCTGCCATAATACCAAGAGGTATCCCCATGGAATAAACGCCTAATGCACTTGCTCTCTCTTCTTTTGGGTACATATCGGAGATAATTGAGTGAGAAGGGGGGCTGCCTCCTGCTTCTCCAATGCCAACACCCATTCGGGCAATTCCAATTTGGATGAAGTTGCCTGCTAAACCAGTTAGAGCCGTAAATCCACTCCAAGTGGCTAATGCAATAGATAATATATTTACTCGATTGTAGCGATCGGCTAACCAAGCTATAGGAATTGCAACTAAGGTATAAAAAATTGCAAAGGCTAAACCAATTAGCAGTCCTAATTCTGTGTTTGTAAGCCCCAGATCTTTTTGGATAAAGGGCGCCAAGATACCAACGATTTGTCTGTCAATAAAATTAAAGCCATAGACTATAGTTAGTAAAATTAATGCAAAAGTTCGGTAACTTTTAGTCGGTTGTGTTTGGCTTGTCATGATTGATTTTTTCCCCAGCTTTTTTATTTTTATAATAACCGTTAAAGGCTATGTATGTTTGTATTAAATTTGCTATGACAAATGCTGGTAAATCAACCAATAGGAAAACCAAAGCACCCGCAAACCTGCTGATGCCCGTAAGAATATATCCATTTAATCTGGTTTCATGCTTGACAGAGCTAACCAGCACAAGGCTGAGTATGCTCAAAACTAAAATAAACCATTGACCGTACTGTAGAAAATTTTCAACCACGATAATTCTTACCCCTTACTCAAGCAAGAACTTTGCCTACAAGGTATCTTGTAGGCCAGTTGAATTGAAATAAGATTTTATTCCCAGTTAAGGGCTCCGCCTGTTTGATATTCGATAACACGGGTTTCAAAGAAATTTTTCTCTTTTCTTAAATCCATGATTTCAGACATCCATGGGAAAGGATTAGTAGCGCCTTTGAACTCTTCTTCTAGACCAATTTGCGTCAAGCGTCGATTGGCAATAAATTGCAGATACTCTTCCATCATTGATGCATTCATTCCAAGAACACCTCTGGGCATTGTGGCTCTTGCATACATGATTTCAAGCTCTGTGCCTTCTAGAATCATTTGAGCTGCTTCATGTTTCATTTGATCATCCCATAAATGAGGGTTCTCAATTTTAATTTGGTTGATCACATCTATCCCAAAATTTACATGCATAGATTCATCTCTCAGAATGTACTGAAATTGCTCAGCTGTTCCCGTCATTTTGTTGCGTCTGCCCATAGATAAAATCTGGGTAAAACCGCAATAAAAGAATATTCCCTCAAGGACACAATAGAAGGCTATAAGGTTTCTTAGTAGCTGCTTATCAGTTTCTGTAGTTCCTGTTTGAAAAGTTGGATCAGATATTTGTTGCGTATACTTAAGGCCCCAAGCTGCTTTCTTAGCTACGCTGGGTATTTCTCTGTACATATTAAATATCTCGCCTTCATCCATTCCAAGAGACTCAATGCAGTACTGATATGCGTGAGTATGAATAGCTTCTTCTAAGCTTTGTCTCAGGATGTACTGTCTGCACTCTGGATTAGTTATAAGCCTATAGAGAGCTAGGACAAGGTTATTAGCAACTAATGAATCTGCGGTTGAGAAGAACCCAAGATTTCTTTTTACAATCGTTCTTTCATCTTCAGTTAAACCATCTTCAGATTTCCAAAGAGCTATATCTGCAGTCATGTTAACTTCTTGAGGCATCCAATGATTGGCACTGCCGTCAAGATACTTCTGCCACGCCCAGTCATATTTAAACGGCACCAATTGATTTAAGTCCGCGTTGCAGTTAATCATGGCTTTGTCGTCTACTTGAACCCTTCCAGCTGTACCTTGCATTTCATCAAGCTCTTTAATGCCTTCTGACTCATCAAAATTTTCAATGGCCTTTCTCGCTATCTCAGCTCGTGAGCCTTCCTCGACAGAGGCAGAGGTTGATTCAGCTTGTGCAGGCGCTTCTTGGACCACAGGCTGAGTTTGTTTTACTTCCTCAGCAGTAGCACTCTTGATCGCTGGAGCTGCTTGAGCCTCTTCTTTATTGTATTCATCCCAATTTAACATTCTATTTCTCCGTTATTTTATTACTGACATGCTTCACAGTCAGGATCATCCAAGGAACATGCCTCTGGCACAGGGGCAGGAGCCCCAAGTTCATGAGGAACTTCTGGAGCTGCTTCTGCTTGAGAGCTTACGGCATTCAAGGTGCCTTGATTGATAGTTGATTTTTCAGTAGTGGTAGCTGCAATTGATCTAAGGTAGTAAGTAGTCTTCAGGCCAGAGTACCAAGCCATTCTATAGGTTAAATCTAGTTTTTTGCCATTGGCATTCCCAATGTACAGATTAAGTGATTGAGCCTGATCGATCCATTTTTGTCTTCTGCTTGCCGCCTCAACTATGTATTGAGGCTCCACTTCAAAAGCTGTTGAGAAAAGCTTTTTAATATCATCAGGGATTCTTGAAATCTCAGTTAAGCTGCCTTCAAAGTATTTAAGGTCATTGATCATCACATCATCCCATAAGTTCAAGGTTTTAAGCTTTCTTACAAGATATGGATTCACAATAGTAAATTCGCCTGAAAGGTTAGATTTTACATAGAGGTTTTGGTATGTTGGCTCGATTGATTGGGTGACTCCTGTAATATTTGAAATAGTTGCTGTTGGAGCAATAGCCATAACATTAGAATTCCTCATACCATCTTTCTTTACCTTAGCCCTTAATTGATCCCAGTCTAATGTCTCAGACCTATCAACTTTAAGGAATTCACTGCCTCTATTTTTCTCTAAAATTTCAATTGAATCTTTTGGAAAAATACCCTGGCTCCACAATGAACCATCATAAGAAGGATAGGTGCCTCTTTCTTTAGCAAGATCGCTTGATGCTGCAATAGCATAATAGCTAATTACTTCCATGCTTCGATCGGCAAATTCTATCGCTGCATCTGAGCAATAGGGTGTATCTTGCATATAGAGTGCATCTTGAAAGCCCATGAGACCCATGCCAACTGGACGATGCTTAAGATTTGAATTTTTAGCTGTATCCACGGAGTAATAATTAATATCAATAACGTTGTCGAGCATTCGAAGAGCAGTCGTTACTGTGCGTTTGACCTTTTCTTGATCTAGAACTCCATCCTTCATGTGCTGCGGAAGATTTACTGAGCCAAGATTGCACACTGCAATCTCGTCATTGCTAGTATTCAATGTAATTTCTGTACAAAGATTAGAAGAATGAATTACTCCAACGTGTTGCTGAGGAGAGCGCAAGTTACATGCATCTTTAAAAGTAATCCACGGATGACCTGTTTCAAATAGCATGGTCAGCATTTTTCTCCATAGATCTTTTGCCGGTATGGTTTTGTGTTGATCCATTTTTCCTTCAGCTGCTAAAGCCTCGTACTCTTCATATCTTTTTTCGAAAGCAAGGCCAGTAAGATCATGAAGATCTGGAGCTTCTCCAGGTGAGAACAATGTCCAGTTAGCACCTAACTCAACCCTCTTCATAAATAAATCTGGAACCCAGTTTGCAGTGTTCATGTCATGCGTTCTTCTTCTATCATCACCTGTATTTTTTCTTAGATCTAAAAATTCTTCTACATCTAAATGCCAGGTTTCAAGGTAAGCACACATTGCTCCTTTTCGTTTTCCGCCTTGGTTAACTGCTACTGCTGTGTCATTTGCAACCTTTAAAAACGGCACTACACCTTGGCTTTTTCCATTAGTGCCCTTGATATATGAACCTAGAGCTCTAACTGGAGACCAATCATTTCCAAGTCCACCTGCCCATTTTGAAAGCAACGCATTGTCTTTCATTGCTCCAAAAATTCCATCTAAATCATCTGGTATGGTTGTTAGATAGCAAGAAGATAGTTGGGGTCTTAGTGTTCCAGAATTGAAAAGAGTAGGGGTAGAACTCATGTAATCAAAGCTTGATAGCAGTCGGTAAAACTCTATTGCTCTATCTTCACGATTTTCTTCTTCTGCAGAAAGCCCCATAGCAACTCGCATAAAGAATACTTGAGGTAGCTCAAATCGAGTGTCTTGATAATGAATGAAGTATCTGTCGTACAAAGTTTGGAGACCAAGATAGGTAAATTGATAATCCCTATCATGATCAATAGCAGCACCTAATTTATCTAGATCAAATGTTTTTAGATTTGGGTCTAGCATTTCAAGCTCAATTCCTTTATCAATATAAGCTTTAAAAGCTTTTGGATAATTCTCTTTCATTTCGGGGTGTGAGCTTTCTTCCGCAACTCCAAGAAAAGACAAAGCCTCACTTCTGAGCTCGTCAAGCAAGATTCTGGCTGTTACAAAACTATAGTTAGGTTCTTGCTCAACTTTTGTTCTGGCCGACATTACCAATGCTGATTTCATATCACTGATTGAAACGCCGTCGTAAAGATTTTTAATTGATTCTTCAAGGATAGAATCTGCATTCACGTCTTCAAGGTCTTCGCATGCATGATTTACGACCGCAGCAAGCCTGTTAATATCTAACGGAACTTTAGAGCCATCTTTTTTGGTGACTGATATCGCTGGCGCTTCAAGGGTTGTCTGCTGCGATGTTTCTTTTGTTCGCTCAGAAGCTCTTTCTTCTCTGTAAAGAATATATTTTCTTGCAACTATGTATTCCTCGTTGCGCATTAGCTGTAGCTCTACCTGATCCTGGATTTCTTCAATATGAAGGGTTCCACCTGACGGCATTCTTCTTTTAAAAATATCCTGAACATCTTTTGTGATGTCTTCCACTTTTCTATGAATTCTTTCACTTGCAGCTGCATTGCCTGATTCATTTGCAAGAAAGGCTTTTGTCACAGCAATCTTAATCTTATCTTCTTCGAATGAGACTACTTTTCCATTTCTTTTAATTACACGCAGCTTGCCTGGTGCTGTAATATTTAAATCTTCTGAAGGGATTGATCCTGCTGATTCTGTTCCTGAGCCCTCTTGAGTATTACCTAACTCCTGTAATGACATGTTCTACCTCTTTTTTCTTGTTTCTTTCGTTGGCCGTCTTGACACGATCTACCAATGGGTGGGGCTAAAACTTTTTCTTTTTTGAATTTTTTAAACCAACGTCAATATTCTTACATTGTGGATAAATAATCAAGTAAAAAACACAATATATTGTGAATTCTTTCAATTTATTCACTATATGCTGTATAAATGATGTTTATGGGCTGTGAAGAATAAGTGCATAAATTGTGGATAAATCTAAATTATAGGGAGTGTATATGACATATTTATTGGCCATAGATCAAGGTACAACGAGCACCAGATGTGTGATCTATGATGAGGGATTAAATATTATTAAATCTGAGCAAGAAGAGTATCCATTGCTCTATCCTGTTGATGGATGGGTTGAGGTTGATCCAAATAAATTGCTGGAATCTGTGTACAATTCTTTGGATCCAATTTTAGCTTCTTCATATGACATTAAATGCGTTGGTATCACAAACCAAAGGGAGACAACTTTAGTCTGGGATTCCGATTCAGGCATCCCTATTTACAATGGCATTGTATGGCAGGATAGAAGAACGGCAGATTACTGCGCTGCACTTAAAAAACAAAATCTTGAACCCATTATCAATAAAAAAACTGGTCTTTTGCTGGATCCCTATTTCTCTGCAACAAAAATTTCTTGGATTTTAGATAATGTTGAAGGCGCAAGAGAGAAAGCGCTAGCAGGAAACTTGAGGTTTGGAACCGTGGATACTTTTCTACTTTGGCATTTATCTGATGGCCGGGTTCATAAAACGGATGTGACAAATGCATCTAGAACTAATATTTTTAACATCCATTCAATGGAATGGGACCAAGAGCTTTTAGATATATTTAATGTGCCTGCCTCAATGCTGCCAGAAGTTTGTGGCTCAGATGATGCCTTTGGCTCCCTTTCACGTCAAAACTTATCACTTCCTATTACGGGGATGATTGGCGATCAGCAGAGCGCTCTTGTTGGTCAGAAATGCTTTAATTATGGTGATATGAAAGCTACGTTTGGAACAGGATGCTTTTTAATGGTGAATTCAGGGTTAAAACCACAAAGCTCCAAGTCAGGACTATTAAGCACTGTTGGCTATGAATTGCAGAAAAATCTAAGTTATGCCTTAGAAGGTAGCATTTTTTCTGCTGGCACTACCATCCAATGGCTAAGAGATAACATGAAGTTTTTTAACGATTCTCAAGCCAGCATTGATTTTTTATCTTCCTCAGGAAAGTCAAATGGAGTTCTTTTTATTCCTGCGTTCACAGGAATAGGGGCGCCTCATTGGAATTCTGAGATCAGAGCATCATTTTATGGAATTACCAGGGATACTTCGCAAAAAGATATGGTAACAGCTGCATTTAAGGCTCTTATTTATCAGGTAATGGATATTAGAGATGCGTTAAAAGAGGATGGCATAGAAATAAAGAATCTTGCTATCGATGGAGGTATGGCGGGGAATAAAAAGTTTTGTCAATTACTTGCAGATTTTCTTGGGTTAGATATTAAAGTGCCTTCGAGCACAGAATCTACAGCTACAGGCGCCGCAATTACCGCTGGAATTGGTTTTGGTATATTTTCATCGGATCAGATTTCAGAGAAAATCTCTAATCAAACAACCATTTACTCACCAAGAGAGGGAATATTAGACACCTCAGATCATAAAAAATGGAAAGAGTTTCTAAAAATTTTAATGCAGGCATACAGCTAAATTTTTTATGCCTACCAAACAGATTATTCTGTAATTTTGTCGCATTAAGATCTAAAACACTATTTTGATTCAAAGCTTTCTGTACTAAACTGTCTTCTTTTTGAATTCAATCAACATAATCAATGTTTACTTATAAAACTTTTAACAATATTGCTGAAGATGGTCTTGCAGTAATGGCTTCAAAAAAAATCAATGAAGTTTCTGAGAATCCCGATGCTTTAATTCTTAGAAGTCATAAGTTGGTTGCTGATGAGTTTGGAAGTAATTTATCTGCAATTGCAAGAGCTGGCGCCGGAGTTAATAACATACCTTTAAAAGATGCAACTGATCTAGGGGTAGTTGTTTTCAATACTCCGGGTGCAAATGCTAATGCAGTAAAGGAGCTTGTAATATGCGGAATGCTGCTTTCATCCAGAGGAATTGTGGATGGAATAAATTTTGCTAAGAATCTTGACTCCACTGATGCAGACGCCTTAAATAAAATGCTCGAAGCTCAAAAAAAAACATTTGCAGGTAATGAGCTTGCTGGCAAAACCATAGGAATTGTTGGCTTGGGAGCTATAGGCTCTATGCTAGCACAGGCCTCTCAGGCGCTCGGAATGAAGCTTGTTGGATATGATCCCCATATTTCTATTGACTCCGCTTGGAGGCTTCCTAGAGAAGTGGAAAAGGCAGAAACACTTGAAGACCTCTTAAAGCAATCAGACTATGTGTCTTTGCATGTGCCATTGGTTGAAGCAACAAAAAATTTGATCAATGCTAATAATTTGAAGTATTTTAAATCTGGTTCAAGGCTAATAAATTTATCTAGGGGCGGTATCGTCAACAGCAATGACGTAATAGAAGCCCTTGAAAACGGCAATCTCTCAAAATTTGTAACAGATTTCCCAACGCCTGAATTAATATCAAGATCAGCAAAGAATAGTGATGTTATTCTCCTGCCTCACATGGGTGCTAGCACTAAAGAAGCAGAGATTAATTGCGCTGTCATGGCCGCAAATCAGATCGCTAATTTTTTGCAAAGAGGAGTAATTATTAATTCCGTTAATTTTCCGAATGTCTCATTAGAGCGAAGTACGCCCCATCGTCTTGTAATCATTACCAAGAATGAGCCTGGTATGATTAGTAAAATTACGGATTCTATAGCATCCCTTGATCTTAACATCGCTGAGATGTCGAATAAAAGTCGAGATGAAATAGCTGTTAACTTGATAGATTTAGAGCACGAAGCTAGTGATGAGCTTGTAAGCCAATTAAAATCAATCGAGCATGTCCTAAAGGTTAGGTCTATTAATACAGCTTCTTAAATTAAACGTAGTTTTCTACAAAGCTTTTATCAAAAGGCACAATATCCTTTTCTTGGCCATTTTGAACTTTATTAGCCCACTCTGGATCAGATAATAAAGCTCTTCCAACCGCAATCAAATCAAATTCTGAATTATTTAGCTTTTGATGCAATTTATCTAAATCGGTGGTTTGAGTTTGATGATCTCCTGCATAAAGCTTAATAAAATCTTTATCAACACCAACGCTGCCAACGCTAATAGAAGGCAAACCAGTACTTTGTTTAGCTATGCCAGCTAAATTTAATCCATCTTCTGAGAATTCGCCCTCCCAAAATCTTCTGTTGCTGCAATGCAGAAAATCTGCTCCTGCATTTTTGAGAATATTTAAAAATAAATTTAGCTCATCTTGATCCGATGTAATTTTTGCTTCATAGTCCTGTTGTTTCCATTGAGAGATTCTGATTCCAACCTGAAATTCAGAAGAAGTTCGTTGTTGTGTCTCTTGAATAATTCTTGAAGCAAACCTTGCTCTGTTTTCCAAAGAGCCTCCAAATTGATCTGTCCTGGTGTTTATAGCATCCCAGAAAAATTGATCAATTAGATATCCATGCGCTCCATGAATTTCAACGCCATCGAACCCGAGCTCTTCACAAATTTTTGCATCATTCGCATAAATTTCAATCAACTCTTCTATGTCTTCCGCTGTCATTTCATAGGCAACTTTTTTTCCAGGCTTTACACATCCAGAGGGAGTGAATCCAGGAATTTCTGGAGAAGGTGGCATGCCGAGCTTTCTAATTCCACCAACATGCCAAAGCTGGCAAAATATAGGTGAGTCATTTTTGTGAACAGCAGACACTACCTTTTCCCACATCAACTTTGATGAATCTGATTCTAAATTAGGAACATCCAAATAGCCGCTTGCAGCTCGATGGCTCACCTCAACTCCCTCAGTAATAATTAGGCCAACACCTCCGGCCGCTCTCTTTGCATAGTAGTTTGGTGCGTAGTCAGCCGGCACTCCTTTTGGGGAGAAATTTCTTGTCATGGGAGCCATGACGATCCTATTTTTTAGCTTCAAGCCATTTAAGTTATATTCTGAAAAAAGCACGTTTTTTGGGTTATTCATAAGTCTTAATGATGGAAGATATAAATGAGATGTATTCTAGTTTATTTTTTTTTAAAAAAATACTTGCCCACAGACAAAAATGATGGTATTGGCGTGACCTCTATTTGCTTCTTAAAAGCCTTATCTCAAGAGTATTATTCATATAAAGTACTGATTTAAGGTATTTTTATTATAATTTGGTTACTTTTTGACCAATTTCCATGAATCCCTTTTAAATAGGTCTAAACTATTACAATACTAAGTTATCCCAAACTTTATCCACAGATTCTGTGGATAAAAATTAACCATTTTTGGTGGCAATATTTTTGAAAAATTTTAACTTTCCTGAACATTGGAAGAACGCTCTAGGAGCAAGCTTTTGCGATGATTTTTTTGGCGATCTCACACCCAGATTAAATGAGCTCATTGACGATGATGTGAAATTTTTCCCGCCAATTGATAGGCTATTTCAAGCTCTACACCTCACCTCTTTTCTTGATACAAAAGTATTAATGTTGGGACAAGATCCTTATCATAAATTTGGTCAAGCCAATGGAATAGCTTTCTCGGTTAATAGAAATATTTCTATCCCTCCATCACTAAAAAATATTTATTTAGAGTTAACCGAAGATGTTAAATGCTCAAATCCCACTCATGGTGATCTAAGTTTTTGGTCACAGCAAGGGGTGTTACTTCTAAATTCTTCGTTGAGTGTGGAGGAGGGTAAACCCAACTCACATCGAAACCTAGGATGGACAACTCTAACTAATCAAATTATTTCAAAACTAAGTGAACGCGGGGGAGTAATTTTTGTTCTTTGGGGAAACTTTGCACAAAAAAAAATGAATTTAATTGATGGGCAATGCAATGATATTTTACTAGCACCCCATCCATCACCTCTCTCTTGCTACCGTGGATTTTTTGGCTCAAGACCCTTCTCAGAAATTAACAATATTTTATTGAAATCTAATAAAGAGCAAATTGACTGGGAAATTGATTAGCGGTTAAAAATATCTTTTGGGCCCATGCACGATGAGAAGTACTCGCCCTTGCTGGTTATAGTTTGCCCAATAATTTCAAATTTATGCACTTCGTCAATTGAAGCGTGCACTAATAAAGCAGTTTGTTTTTTTTGTTTACCGAGGTATTCCATCCTTGCAATAATCTCTTGACCTCTAAAGCAACCTTTCGAAAAGCTAACTCTAGATATATGTTGCATTAGCTCATGTGGCCTAAATTTACCTGAATCTTTCTTTTGTATAATGTGATCTTCGAGTAACTTTCTGTTAAGTGACCAGCTCATACCAGCTGTATCTTTGGTATTTTCTGCTATTTCCTTGTTATCAGAGGAAGCTAGAATAGAAACTTGAGCATCATCTGCCATCATTATTAATTGTTCATTCGGCAACATGTCTTCATGTGGCTTGCGAATCCAACCAATGAAGGCCACATCAAACGGTTTGATGGCTACCTTATAAAAAGGTGCAAATTTCTTCATCTCATCTAAAAAAATATTCTCAAGCTCATTATCGATGGCTATTAAGACAAGTTTTTTGTAGAGGAGAATATCAAAATTACATAATACAAAGCCTTTTTCATCGCATAATGCTGAGGCTTGTCCCTCGCCATCTTTAAGCTTGCTGCAGTCAGAAGTAACTTGTCCTTGTAATAAGTTAATTACAGAGTCAAAATCGCCTTCAAGATGCAAGGCTTTTAATTGACCTAGTTGATGAGCGCCAAATGTAAGATAGTCAATATTTTTCAATGATGAAACTTAATAAATGCTATTTAAAGATAATATATTAACCTAGGAAGATGAATACCGAAATCAATAAAACAAAATGGAAGTGCAGAAGGGGTCTTAGAGAGCTAGATTTGCTGTTCAGAAAATTCAGCAACAACCACCTTGAATCTTTGAGCCCACAGGACCTTGATATGTTTAATAGTATTTTGGATATAGAAGATCAGCCCATTTATGATTTTATTTTTAAAAACGTCTCTCTTGGAAATGAATCTCAAGAAGATTTTATTTTGCAGCGCATAAAAAAATTTTTAGATTAGTGAAACTATTACCTCACAGCCTTGTCCAATTACCAGAGGAAAAAAATGGGTAATGTAACAGGTGAGAAAATGCTAGTTCACGAAATTAAATCAGGCAATGTTCAGGCATTTGAAGCCATGGTAATTAAATATCAGCCAAAGCTGCTTTCCTCGCTAATTGCATACACCAAGTCTCACGATCAAGCAGAAGAGCTCTGTCAAAAAACATTTATAAGAGTGTGGCAAAAGATTGATTCTTTTAGAGGAGATAGCGCCTTATTTACTTGGATATACAGGATAGGTATAAATTTAGCTAAAAATGATTTTGCTAGCAGTTACTCTAAAAACAAGAAAAATACAGATCCGTTGGATGTTTCAGAGCATGATATTTCTAGCCATATATCTCCTGAAGTAGATCTAATAGGAAAGGAGGGAGAGTCCATAATATTTGCTTTTATTGAAACATTAGATATTGATTTAAAAACAGCTTTTATTTTATGTGAGCTTGAGGGACGATCTTATGATGAGATTGCAAAGATTATGAAATGCCCAATAGGAACTGTCCGTTCAAGAATATTTAGAGCAAGACAGCTTATTTTAGAATTTATGACACAGGAGAATTTGCTCAATGACTAAAGACCTAGAAAAACTCTCAGCTTGGTATGATGATGAGATATCTCAAGAAGATTTTGATAAGGGCCTTGAAAGCCTTGGATCAAGCTCTGAGAGTAAAAAAATATTACACCAATACGCTATTTTATCTGAGTTAATGCAAAGAAAATCTAAGCCGCAGATTTCCAAACTTGCTCAGCTGATAGATTATTTGCCTCAGAAAAATCCTTGGCTTTCCAATGTATTTACTGCTGCTGCTACTGTGTTAATCACAATCGTGGTTCTTTACCAGGTTGATGCAGATCGCTTTGGTTCAGATAAGGCCAGTCAATTGCAACTAACTTCTGCACTTTCAAGCCAAGAGGCGAAAGATCAATTGATAATTGCGGATCAAAATATTATGGATCATATGATTCATATTATGCAGTCGAACCAACAACATGAACCTAATACTATCCCAAAGGAAATGATTCCGATTGGGTTTATGCCTTCTGCAAAGAATCCCAGTAGATACACCAATGGAAATAATAATCTTTATTTTCATATTGAAAATAAACAACTTGGTATTAAAAAGGTAAAATACTACAAAGCAAATAATAATTGGATCTATTTAATCCCATTAAGGGATGGCAGGCTTCTTACGGCTTATGGCGATGTGCCTCCGGAGCTAGCGAGCAAAATGATTCGATCACTTAATTAATTTAATCAAAGGAAAGTCATGAATTTAAAAAAATTTAGCTTGATAGCTATCTCAATCACAGGATTATCATTGGGATTACATGCAGCCTCAGCTCTGCCAAATGATATTTCAGGCTTAGTTGATTCAGCTGCTCCAGCAGTAGTGAACATTACCTCTAAAAAAGAAGTCAAAATGCGTGATAACCGAAGAGGTTTTGATGAATTTGAGAGGTTTTTTGGAATTCCTAGAGGCTACCCTCAGCCGCAAGAGCCTCAGACAAGAGAGGCTGTCTCTTATGGCTCTGGTTTTATTTTCAAAGAAGGTTATTTGTTAACAAATTTTCATGTTGTAGATGAGGCAGAAGAAATTACAGTCTCCCTCAATGATCGTCGAGAATTTTCTGCAGAAGTTGTTGGGATTGATCCTTTATCCGATCTTGCTGTATTAAAAATTTCTGGAAAAAATTTACCAAAAGTATCTATTGGTAATAGCGAAAATTTAAAAGTGGGTGATTGGGTAGTTGCTATTGGATCTCCATTTTCATTTGATTTTTCAGTCACCGCAGGAATTGTTAGCGCCAAGGGTAGGAGCATTCAAAATCAAAATATTGGAAACTATGTTCCATTTATCCAAACAGACGTAGCAATTAATCCTGGTAACTCAGGCGGCCCTTTATTTGATCTGGATGGAAAAGTTGTTGGCATCAATTCTCAAATATATTCTCGCAGCGGAGGCTATCAAGGCCTTGCATTTGCCATTCCTATTGACGTGGCCATGGAAGTTGCTGAGCAGATAATAGCTACAGGAATTGTAGCCAGAGGCTACCTTGGAGTGCGCGTAGGAGAGGTAGACAATGATTTAGCAGAAGCACTAAGTATGGATAAGCCATATGGAGCATTAATTACTGATGTTGAGAAGGGTGAGTCTGGTGCTGATGCGGGCCTTCAACCAGGCGATGTAATTTTAAAATTTGATGGAAGGGAAATTAAATTTGGCTCTGATTTACCCCATGTTGTTGGACGCATTCAACCAAAATCAAAAGCTAATGCTGAGGTTATGCGTGATGGAAAAAAAATTACCCTTAAATTTGTACTTGGTGAGTTGCCCGCAGATCAGAGAACTTTTATTCCTGCAAAAACAGAGATTTCATCCGATCCCTTAGGATTAAAAATAGAAGACCTATCATCTGAAAATTCTAAACCAAATGATCCAGAAGAAGGAGTATTGGTGATTCGAGTTAACAATGGCTCTCCTGCAAGCGGTAAAATTACCAAAGGAGACATTCTTACTGAGATAATTACCAAAGGAAAGCGATACGAAATAGAAGATGCTGCATTCTTTGAGAACCTAGTAGGTGGATTCTCTTCGGGAGACAAACTAGCCATAGTTGGACGCAGAAATGGCAATAGGTTCTTTGTTGCTGTAACCGTAGATTAATTCCGTTTAAAACCTTAAGAAAAGCTGATAACACTCAGCTTTTCTTATAGAATAGTCGTGCATTACGCATAACATGAAAAATATAAGAAATTTCTCTATTATCGCCCATATTGATCATGGTAAATCAACCTTGTCTGATAGATTGATCGAAGTTTGCGGAGGGCTTTCAGCAAGAGAGATGTCTGAGCAGATTCTTGATTCAATGGACATTGAGCGTGAAAGAGGGATCACCATAAAGGCCCAAGCAGTTACATTGGATTACAAAAAAAATGGTGAGGTTTATCAATTAAATTTTATTGATACTCCTGGTCACGTTGATTTTTCATACGAAGTATCTCGATCATTATCAGCATGTGAAGGCGCTCTTCTTGTTGTAGATGGCTCTCAGGGAGTTGAGGCTCAAACTTTAGCTAATTGTTACACTGCCGTAGATCAGAGTTTAGAAGTCCTCGCAGTCATAAATAAGATTGATCTGCCTCAAGCTGAACCAGAAAGGGTGAAGCAAGAAATTGAAGATATGATTGGAATTGATGCTTCTGAAGCTCCACTAGTTAGTGCAAAAACAGGTGAGGGCATAGAAGAGCTTCTAGACTTAATTGTTGAAAATATTCCCTGCCCAACAGGCGATCCAGATGGGGAATTTGAAGCCTTAATTATAGATTCCTGGTTCGATGCTTATTTGGGTGTTGTTTCACTCATTAAAGTCATTAATGGCTCGATCAAGCAGGGTCAAAAAATTAAAGTCTATTCCACTCAACAATCGTATCTTGCAGATCAAATCGGTATCTTTTCACCCAAAAAATTACCTAAGAAGGAATTGTGTGTTGGGCAAGTTGGATACATGGTTGCAGGGATAAAAAAAATTCAGGGTGCTCCGGTGGGAGATACGATCATTGATTCAAAAAATGACTCTGCAAAGCCTTTGCCAGGATTTCAGAAAGTTTTGCCTAAAGTTTTTGCATCTCTTTTTACAGTTGATTCTGACGAATATGAGAAATTTAGAGACGCTCTATCAAAACTAGTGCTAAATGACTCTGCTTTAATATATGAACCTGAAGTTTCTGATGCTTTGGGATTTGGTTTTAGGTGTGGCTTTCTTGGGACTCTTCATTTAGAAGTTGTTCGCGAGAGACTTGAAAGGGAATATGACCTTAATTTAATCTCAACAGCTCCATCTGTTCAGTATCAAGTAGTCAAAACAGATGGTGAAATTATCGACTGTGATAGCCCCTCTCAACTTCCATCTTTAAATCATGTCTCCGAGATTAGAGAGCCTTATGTCTTAGCAACAATCCTTACCCCAAAAGATTATGTGGGCAATGTTATTACTCTTTGCACTCAAAAGAGAGGTACTCAAAAAGATATGACCTACTTTGGAAATCAGGTATCCATAGTCTTCGAGATGCCATTAGCTGAAGTAATCATTGATTTCTTTGATCGACTAAAGTCTACCACCAAGGGATATGCTTCAATCGAGTACAACATCATCAATTTTCAAGCTTCTAATTTAGTAAAGCTTGATGTGTTGTTAAACAATGATGTAGTGGATGCATTATCTATTATTATTCATAAAGACTTTGCTATGGCACGAGGTCGAGATGTCGCAAAAAACCTACAGAAATTAATTCCTAGGCAGATGTTTGATATTCCAATTCAAGTTGCACTAGGCTCTAAGATTGTTTCCCGAGAAACTGTAAAAGCTTTGCGCAAAAATGTAACCGCCAAATGCTATGGTGGAGATATTAGTCGCAAGAAGAAATTGCTGGAAAAGCAGAAAGAGGGTAAAAAGAAAATGAAACAGTTCGGCAGAGTCTCGATTCCTCAGGAAGCATTCTTAAATTATTTTAATTCAGGAGAGAAGTAGTGTTTTCTGATCCGATTTTTATCATAGCCCTTGCCTCAGTTGCCTTATCAATTGCGTTTTGGATTTACAAAGTTTTATCAGACACCCTCACCGCTCAAATGCAGCAGGTTATATATACTTTAGGCTTTCTCTCGGCTTTACTAGGAATCTATAGAATTTTTGTTAATGCTGGAGATCTAGGGGTGGTTTTATTCTTAGGATCAATCATGTGCTTAGCAATACTGCTTGCCGGCATCATCAAAAAAAATGATCTTTTAAAAACTACTGGTAAGGGATGGTTTCTGCCTGTTTTTTTTATTTTTGTCCTGAGAACTTTTATTTATGAGCCCTATCAAATTCCATCAGGCTCGATGATTCCAGGGTTGCAGGTTGGAGATTTTATTCTTGTAAATAAACATAGTTATGGGCTAAAAATTAACCGAATTGGTAAGCCATTTGCTATGGCCTCAGATCCTGAATACGGAGATGTGGTTGTATTTATCCCTCCTCATGTAAATGTCCCATACATCAAGCGCTTAATTGGAAAGCCTGGCGATACTATTCGCTACATCAATAAAAAACTATATGTCAATGGAGACTCAATAGAGCAAGAGCTGATCTCGCACGATGGCATAGAAACTTTTTTGCAAGAAACATATCTGAAATCTACTAGGGTTATTAGAGTCCAAGGAGGCAGCGCATCATATCCAGAAGAATTCTCTGTTCCTGCCGGTCATTATTTTGTTATGGGAGATAACAGAGATAACTCAAGCGATTCCAGGTATTGGGGATTTGTTCCTAGGGATAACTTTATGGGAACAGGAGAGATGATCTGGATGACTTGGGAGTGTTGGACCTGCCTACCTTCATTTAGCAGAACTGGCTGGATTAATTGAAATGATTAATAGCTTGATCAAGGTCGCTACAAAATACACAGATTTACCTAGTTTCAAACAAGCCCTCGTCCATAAAAGCATTGCAAGAATTGAAAACAACGAAAGGCTTGAATTCCTTGGTGATGCTGTCCTTGAGATAGTGATATCAGAGTATCTATTTAATAACTTTTCTAACAGTGACGAAGGCGTTTTAACCCAAATGCGAGCATCGTTAGTGAATACACAATCCCTTTCAGAAATTTTCTTGCAGTTAGATTGCAATAATCAGCTCCAAGTCTCTAAAGGCACCGACAATCTAGATGAGACTCATAAACATTCAATTTACGCAGGAACTTTGGAAGCTTGTGTTGGAGCAATATTTACAGATATAGGTAGCGAGGAAGCTAAGTCTTTTGTCTTGCATATATTTGCGGAAAAGCTTTCTGAGCTCAGCGAAGCAAGTGAATTTAAAGATGCTAAATCAAGGCTCCAAGAGTCTTTGCAGGCCATGAGCGAGGAGCTGCCTGAATACCGCGTGAACTCAAATGAAGAGGGCACATATTTTTATTGCGACGTGACTGTTTTAAAGAAAGTTTTCTCGGCATCCTCAGATATCAAGAAAGATGCGGAGCAGAAAGCTGCTGAATTAGCCCTCAACAACTTAAATCAATCATGAGCAAGAAATTTTGTGGGTATATTTCTATTGTAGGTAAGCCAAATGTTGGTAAATCAACTTTAATGAATACCATTTTAGATAAAAAAATATCCATCACATCCAGAAAATCACAAACAACTCGAAATAATATTCTGGGGGTCAAGACAGACCAAGATCATCAGATGATCTTTTTGGATACCCCAGGCATTCACCTTCAGGGAAAAAAAACTATGAACAAGGTTCTTAATCATTCCGCATTAAGCGTGATTGAAGATTCTGACCTAGTTCTATTTGTCATCCATCGAACCAGCCTGCATGCTCAGGATCGAGAAGTCTTGCAGAAAATTATAGACACCAAGGTGAATGCGATCTGCGTTTTTAATAAAGTAGATCAGGTGCAAAATAAAAATGAGTTACTACCAATTATTCAAGAGATAGATTCTCAGCACTCCTTTTTAGACTATGTTCCTATTTCAGCTCTAAAGAATGAAGGTATCGATGATTTGTTAGCCTGTATCAAAAAAGCTCTTCCTGAAAATAATCATCTATATCCTGCTGAAATTGAAGAAAAAGAGATACCTGATAACTTCTTTATTAGCGAGCTAGTGAGAGAGAAAATTATTCGATCACTGGGTGATGAGCTGCCTCATGAGACATATGTTGCTGTGGAAACCAAAGCAATGGAAGAAAAAATGCTTTCTATCGGGGTAATCATTTATGTTGCAAGAGATAGCCAAAAAAGTATTGTTATTGGTCATCAAGGCTCAAACCTCAAGAGAATTGGTCAACAGACTAGGTTGGAGCTAGAAAAAATGCTCAATAAAAAAGTTATGCTAAAGACCTTTGTTAAGGTTAATAAAAATTGGAATAACGATGCGCAATACCTAAGTAGCCTAGGGGTAGGCAGCAATCACGATGCCTCATAGCTGGGAATCCTGTTTTTTACTTCATGCTCGATCATTTGGAGATACCTCGATCATTGCTGATGTTTTTTCAGAATCCTCTGGAAAGATTTCAATCATGGCAAAAGGTGCCAAAAACCCAAAATCTAAATTTTTTGGCCACCTATTACCATTTTCTGCATTAAAAATAGTGTTAACTGGTAAATCGGAGATGAAGACCCTCGCTCAAATTGATTCAAATTATTTATCTCAATCAGCCAAAGGCCCCCATGATTTATATACCTACCTTTATGTGAATGAGCTGATGATTAGGTTGCTACCCAAGGGTTTAGCAAACCTAGAGCTATATAATTTATACAGCAATTTTGTTGAGCTAGCTCGCGCAGATGCAATCAACGAGTCATCTTTAAGAATCTTTGAATTGGATTTGCTTGATGTATTAGGCTATGGAATTAACTTTGATACAGACATGCACGAAAACTCAGAATTTAAAAACGAAATAATCTATTCATACAAACCAGAAAGAGGCTTTTATCCTTCAAATAATGGCCATGGATTTAAAGCCAATGAGATTCTTTCAATAAAAAATCGTGAGGTTCAACAAATAGATAAGTTAAAATTAAAACAACTCTCTGAAGTTGCAATTGCAGCCTGTCTTGATGGAAGAGAGCTTAGTAGTAGAAAATTTTTTAAAAAAATTAAAATATGATATTTGGTATAGGAACAGATTTAGTAGACATTGAGCGTATCAAAGCTATTAAATCTAAAGCAGCTTTTGCAAAAAAAATACTTGGTCCTCAAGAATTACTGCAATATGAACATATGACCTTAGATCAAGGAATCAACTACCTGGGGAAGCAATTTGCAGCAAAAGAAGCCATTGCAAAAGCATTCGGATCTGGCTTTAGATCACCAATTTTTCCAAAGTCGATTCAAGTATTAAGAAATAACTCTGGCAAACCCGAAATACTATTTTCTCAAGAAATTAATTCTTATGCTGAGGGCTTGGGCATAAAAGGATCACATGTTAGTCTTTCGGATGAAAGAAACCACCTAATAGCATTTGCAGTATTGGAAGTATGAATAAACTATTACTTATAGGCCCTCCAGGCGCTGGAAAGGGCACTCAGGCAGATTTAATCTGCGACTCCTTAGACATCCCTAAAATTAGCACCGGCGACATGCTTCGTGCAGCCATTGCTTCGGGAAACGACTTGGGTCAAAGAGTAAGTGGAATAATGAAATCTGGAGGATTAGTCTCCGATCAAATTATTATCGAGCTAATTCTAGATAGAATTTCTCAACCAGACTGCATGTCAGGATTTTTATTCGATGGTGGTATTAGAACTGTTGGTCAAGCTGATCTATGTGTTGAAAATAATATTGAGTTCACTCATGTTATTGAAATCAATGTAGATAATGAGATTATTATCAATCGTATGTCTGGAAGAAGAGTGCATCCAGGTTCAGGCAGAAATTATCATCTTGTGCACCAACCTCCTAAAAATGAAGGCATGGATGATGTTACAGGTGAGCCTTTAATCCAGCGTGAGGATGACTTACCTGAAACAGTGAAGCATCGACTAGATGTTTATCATGAAGAGACCAAGCCTTTGGTTGAATATTATGAGCTTCAATCTAGCCAAAGCTCACTGAACTACATCAGAGTGGATGGCTCCCAAGATGTCAAAGTTGTCTTCGAGGAAATCAATAAACATTTCTAACGCATGAAAATTCTTGCTTTTGATATCAGTGGAACTTATTCATCCATAGCGCTGCTAAATGGAAATGAGGTTAACGCTTTTACTCAGACACATGAAAGAAAACATAGGCCTGAGTGGGATGAGCTCTTTTCTAGAATAAATTTTGATTCTTTTAAAGATTTTGATACTTTGGATGCTCTCGCTTTTGCGCAAGGTCCAGGTTCTTATACTGCTCTAAGAATCACAGCTTCATTTCTTAAGCCGATAGCTGTGATTAAAAATAAGCCACTAATTCCTATATCCAATTTAAAGTCTCTGGCTTACGAGGCATCTCAATGGATAGATTCTGATAATGCCTCTATTTTTGTGGCATTAGAAGCAGATAAGAACGAGAGCTACTTCGGATCTTTTTCCAAGTCATCGATAAATATTGAGGCGACTGCTGAAGAGTCTGTTTTGAGCATGGAAGAATTAAACTCATATGAAACCAATAGCTCTTTTTACTTTGTTGGGACCGGCTGGCCAAAAAATATTCAAGACAATCCTCAATATCTCCCCTTAGTAAAACCAGGCGCAGAGGCAGTGGCCGCACTAGCTAAGAATGAACTGGAGACAGGAATGAGCTTTGATCCTGAGCTAGCCAATCCTGTCTATTTGAAGACGCCCGAGTACAAGAAAAAATGATCAGTGATTTATTGTTGGCCTTAGCCTTAGCTTGCATTCAAGGCCTCACAGAATTTCTACCTGTTTCCAGCTCGGCACATTTACTTTTTCCATCCCTGCTATTTGGAGCTAAAGATTTTGGTTTAGTGTTTGATATTGCTGTGCATGCTGGCACATTAGCAGCAGTTGTATTTTATTTTAAAGACGACATATTGAAGCTTCTGCAAGCTTGGATGCCTTGGACGAGCAATCGCAATGAAGGTGACTTTTTGCTTGGTTTAAACTTAATTATTGCCACCGTCCCTATAGTATTTGTGGGATTAATTTTTTCTGATTTAATATCTGCGAGATTGCACAGCGTTGCCTCAATTGCTTGGGCTAACCTTATCTTTGCTGGGCTTTTGCTAATTTCTTTTAAGCTATCCTCGCAAAACAAAAATATTTTAGGATTAACCCTGAGCATGGCTATTTTTATTGGTTGTCTTCAGGCTTTTGCAGTTTTTCCTGGTGCCTCTAGATCAGGGATGGCAATAACAGGAGCATTGTTTGTGGGGTTGAACCTTAAGGATTCTTCCAAATTTGCTTTTTTACTAAGCATTCCAACAATTCTAGGTGCCATGATTTTGATGGTAGTAAAAGAGGCCTATGTTCTTTCGTTAGATGATCTGATGATATTGCTGACAGGTTTTATTGGCTCAGGTGTTATTGCATTTTTTACGATCAAAATATTTTTAGAATTTGTTGATCGGATTGGAATGACACCTTTTGTTATATACAGAATCTTGCTTGGATTGGTTTTATTGCTTTTATGGTAACGAAATTTTTTTACGCCTCTGATACATACAAAGACAAGGCCCAAGATCTAGCCAATTTTTTAGGCATGAGCGCCTGCAGCGGACCCGCCAAGAATGACCGAGCTCATCTAGAGTTTGGAGAGTCAGGCCTCTCGTTTTTTCACCCAGAGGCAAGAGCCAAGAATCCTTTTAATCTTGATTTTCAAACTGGTTCTAGTGGATGGCGTCTCAAGAGGGCGGACCATGAAAAGCTAATTAAAAAAGCGCTAGGTAAGTCTGATAAGCCTCTAAAGATACTTGATTGCACCGCAGGATTGATACAAGACTCTTTATTGTTCTTGAGTCTAGGTCATCACGTTACTGCCATTGAGCAGAGCAAAATCCTTTTTCTTCTTTTGCAAGACGCCGTGAACAGAAGCAAAGAAACTCACAATGAACTTTTTAAAAACTTCAGCTTAATTCATGGCAATGCTTGCTCGTTTGGTCAAAATGCAGATGAATTTGATGTAATTTACTACGATCCAATGTACCCACCTTCAAAAAAATCTGCGCTTGGCTCAGGACAACTAGAGTACTTAACTAAAATTTTAGAGATTGAAGAAATCAAGAATGATCCTCAGCAAGATTTTGAAGTTTTGGAATTGATGCCAGTCAGAAAGATGATTGTAAAAAGGCCAATAAAGGCTGAACCATTTAACTCCAGTATTAACTACCAAGTCTCAGGAAAAACAACCAGGTTTGATGTGTACATATAAAAAGCCCAGAAATAATCTGGGCTTTATTACCTTTCTAATTAAAAACTAGTCTGAAATGGATACTGTGCCACCCATGCCTGGATGAATAGAGCAATAGTAATAAAGCGTAGTGGGGATTTCAGAGTTGACCTCAATCTCAGTTCTGCCTGGATTATAGGTATAAACCCACTGTGCATATTCCACGCCACCCCCGTGAGTTCCATCTGGGGTAGTTGAAAACCGCAGGGGATGATCTGTTGAATGGTTAAAAATGTAATTTACTCCAACCTCTAGAGTGATCGATTTTTTCTGTATGCCATCAATCACATAAACATTTCCTGTCCCATTGGCATTAGCTTCAACGCTAACTAAAAAAGATGGTCCATTCGCTACATCAGTAGCTGTTGCCAGCGAACTAAAACTCAAACCATCCAGATAAGCTTGCGTTGGATTAACGAGCACTCCATTTACAGTATCTTTAAATAATGTATGGGCTAGCGGTAATTTGGTTTCCATTTCTGAGGCATTAACAATGGTCCATTCTGGAGAAGCATCTGGAGCATACAAAGCCTTTAAATCCCAGCCTGTTAGTATCATCCAGTATGCAAATTCTTGAGCAATAATTCTTTTATACAGAGTAGGATCACTATCAGATAAGCTGCCATAATTGTCTGAAGGATCATAGAAACCACCCGTGATTGCCTCATTCATCGCAAGAATCAACTCAGATGATTCATCTTCATATCCCCATGAGGTATAGCTCTTATCAAATATTAATGTGATTGTATGAAGCAGATGCTCTAAGATCGCATTAATTTGACCAGCTTTAGTTCGCTCATCAGCAGGGGAGCTATAATTAGACTCCCAAATAAAATCTACCACAGAATAATTATCATTAATATTATCCCAGCCAGCATAGTTGTCATTGTTCAGCGCTGGATCGTAGCTGCTCATGTTAGTTTTTCCAACTCTTTGAAATGCTTTGTATTGATTAAAATTGCTCAGTAATAAATCTCTATTAACTGAATCGGTGACATCATTTTCGGCTAACATTTTATTAGCAATATTTAACACGTTGGTTATAAATCCATCCGTTACATTGGGCAGGGCACCTACAATTAAATTATAAGAAGATCCATATTTGTCATATGGGGTATATCTATCATCTTTTACTAGCACACCATTCCAAGCATCAGCATTAACAGCTGATGCATCTTGGGTAACTGTAATGGTGAATGCTTGAGTAGAACTTAGAGCTCCATCGCTGACACTCACATTGAAGGAATAAATATTATCTCCGTTTGCATCCACAGGATTTTCAAAATCAGGAGTTGAGACAAAACTGACTATTGCCTCATCCGAACCATCATTCTCAGAAATGGAAATTTTTGAAGCGTCATTGCCTGATATTGAAAAGACTATTGAACCTCCTTCAGCATCCGAGGCACTGACTTTAAAGACAGCAATTACTCCTTCGGGACTAAAGAAATCATTATCATCATTGAAGTAACAGCAAACCTTTTGAGTATGTATATAGCCGCCAAGGATAACTGGGGCTGTATTCGCAGGAGTTACTCCATAACCTCCACCAGCAGAAGTTACTTCAACACCACCTCCGCCACCACCACCGCCTCCACAAGCAGCTAGGATGAGTACAGAGATAAATGGAAGAATTGATTTCAAATGAAAGCGGAATTTCATAATGTTTTAAAATTTTACCTATTAGTAAACTTTATACTGTGAGAATTATTCTTACAATGAGAATCATTCTTATTTATTCGGTCTCTCAGACTTTATAAAGGTTATGAATACATGCTTCAAAAAAAAGCCCAGAATAAATCTGGGCTTAATAATAATTTTCTAATTTAAATAACTAGCTTGAAACTGTGATCGTACCTCCCATGCCAGAATGAATTGAGCAATAGTAATAAAGAGTGGTCGGCGTGTTAGCAGTTACTTCAATTACAGTGGATCCTGCAGTACTAGTGGTTACCCCAGTCGTGTATTCACTGCCGCCTTCATGTGTCCCATTAGATGTAGTAGAAAACTTAAATGGATGACCTGTTGGATGAGTAAAGGTATAGGTTTTTCCAACTTCGAGAGTGATAGCTTTCTTCTGTGTGCCTTCAATTACATAGACATTTCCAGAGCCAGCATTATTAGCAGCCACGCTCACTGCAATTGTTACAGCCATGGAAGTTGGTGTTTCTGGAGCAGCGCTAGTTGTCGGCAACGAACTAAAAGTCAGGCCATCTAGATAGGCTTGTGTTGGATTAACGAGTACCCCATTGACAGTATCTGTAAATAATTTTTGTGCCAGTGGTAATTTGGTTTCCATTTCTGCGGCAGTCAGAATAGTCCATTCTGGAGCAACATCTGGGGCATAAAGAGACTTTAAATCCCAGCCCGTTAATATCATCCAGTAAGCAAATTCTTGGGCAATTATTCTGCTATACAGAGTAGGGTTGTCTTGTGCAGTGGAGCCATAATTACCAGTCGGATCATAATAACCACCATCTATTGCCTCATTCATAGCAAGGACTAGATCCGAAGACGCATCTTCATATCCCCACGAGGTATAGCTTTTGTCAAATATTAGTGTGATCGTATGCAGCAGGTGTTCTAAGATTGCATTAATTTGACCGGCCTTAGTTTGCTCATCAGTTGGTGAATTGGAGGTTGCTTCCCAAATAAAATCTACAACAGAATAATTGTCATTGATATTATCCCAGCCATCATAGTTGTCGTTATTAAGCGCTGGATCGTAGCTGCTCAAGCTGGTTGATCCAACTCTTTGAAATGCTTTGTATTGAGTAAAATTGTTGAGCAATAAATTTCTATTGACTGAATTAGTGGAATCATTTTCGGCTAACATTTTATTGGCAATGTTTGCCACGTTAGTTACAAATCCATCCGTTACATCTGGCAAACCACCAATAATTAAATTGTAAGAAGTAGCATGTTTATCATAAGGCTTGTAGGTATAATCTTTTACTAGCACCCCATCCCAAGCTAAGAAAGTATTGGCGTTATCATCGGACGTATCATTGGTAACTGTAATAGTGAATGCTGTAGAGGAGCTAAGAGTTCCATCGCTAACACTAATGTTAAAGGAATAGACGTTATCTGAATTTGCATCTCCGGGAGTTTCAAAATCAGGAGCTGAAGTAAAACTGACTACACCAGCTGAGGAAACGGCCATACTTGAACCATCATTGCCCGATACAGAATAGGTTATTGAGCTTCCTTCAGCATCTGAGGCACTCACAGAAAACCCTGAAGTTGAGCCTTCCACGATGGAGTAATCGTTAGTCGAATTGTTAATGGTTGGGGCTGTATTTGTTGGGGCTGTTCCATAACCGCTATCAGCAGAAGATCCTCCGCCGCCACCGCCCCCACCACAAGAGGCTAAGATGAATACAGATATGAATGGAAGAATTGATTGAAATTTTAGAAACATCAGCGAACCTCTACAAAGTAGTTAAATAATTAAGCTGTGCGTCCAGAACATATAAAAATTATTTGTGCCCAAAGAATCCAAGGATCTGGCAAAGAAGCTGATTTATAAATATTAACCTAATGTACTAATATAAATCAAGTTTATAATAATTATAACTAAAACTTATATTTTCCTTGTTTGACCGTCACCCAGAACTATATATTTAAAACTTGTTAGCTGATCGAGGCCAACAGGTCCTCTTGCATGGAATTTACCCGT
>ENA-ORDR01000273-ORDR01000273.1-marine-metagenome-genome-assembly--contig:-NODE-273-length-27186-cov-4.683316_pt1 | contig 27186 bp, 21 predicted proteins | sample MGYA00240993_ERZ508538 | MGnify/ENA primary metagenome ERZ508538 (study PRJEB26207, sample SAMN05421999) | marine metagenome | isolation source: Monterey Bay, California, USA | place: USA:Monterey Bay... | reverse complement strand
TTACAACTAAACTTTGATGAGATAACAGATCAAAACATTTCTGTTATTGGAAACTTCCCATATAATATTTCTTCTCAAATTTTATTTAAAGCTTTTGAAAAGAGAGACAAAATTACAGAGGTTGTTGGCATGTTTCAAAAGGAAGTAGCTGAGAGGGTAGCTAGTGTAAAAGGGAAAAAGAAAGGAATTTTGAGTGTTTTTCTGCAGGCATTTTACGATATTGAGTATTATTCTACTGTAAATGAAGATGTTTTTACCCCACCTCCAAAAGTTAAATCCGGAGTAATAAAAATGATTCGAAATAATAGAAGAAAGTTAGATTGTGATGAAAAGTTATTTATTAGAGTTGTGAAAAGTGGATACAATCAGAGAAGAAAAACTTTGAGAAATGCACTAAAAACCTTTTCTTTGAACAAAAATTCTGAAACAGAAAAACTTTTAGAAAAAAGAGCTGAACAATTAGATGTAGAAGACTTTATTATTTTAACAAAAAATGTCAGAGGATAACGAAATAAATAGAGAATTATTAGAGAATCTATCTTCTTTGATTAAGGGTAAGTCTTCTGAAAAAATTAAAGATATAATCTGTGATTTACACATTGCAGATGTTGCTGAAATTATTGAAGACCTTTCAATAGAACAAGCTAATTTTGTTTTTCAGTTAATGGATGAAGAAAAGTCTGCCCTGGTATTAATGGAATTGGAAGAAGACACTAGAGAAAATCTTCTTTCCTTTTTGTCTGCCAAAGAGATAGCAACTGAAATAATTGAAAACTTAGAATCTGATGATGCTACTGATGTAATATCAGAACTCCCAGAAGAACAGAAGGAAGAGGTTCTGTCTTTAATTGAAGATGATGAACATGCATCAGATATTGAGGATCTTTTAAATTATGAGGAAGACACTGCAGGTGGTTTGATGGCAAAAGAACTAATTAAAGTAAACGAAAATTGGACTACTTTAAGATGTTTGAAGGAAATGCGAAAGCAAGCTACACAGGTAAAGAAAGTACACACTATTTATGTTGTAAATGAAGAGGAGAAATTAGTAGGGACATTATCCTTAAGAAAATTATTATTAACTAAAAGTAGAATAAATATAAGTGAAATTACAAATTACGAAATAATTTCTGTTTTAGCTTCAGTAGATGATGAAGAGGTTGCAAATATCATGAACAAATATGATTTAATTGTAATACCTGTTATAGATAAAGGTGGTGTATTATTAGGTAGAATTACAATTGATGATGTAATGGATGTAGTGAAAGAAGAGGCTGAGAAAGATTATCAGATGGCTTCAGGTATTTCGGAAGATGTTGAATCTTCTGATAGCATATTTCAACTCACTAGAGCCAGATTACCTTGGTTACTAATCGGATTATTTGGTGGGATTTTGGGAGCAAAAGTAATTGGCATTTTTGATATTGAAGAAAATATTGAACTTGCATTCTTCATTCCACTAATTGCAGCTATGGGAGGAAACGTTGGAGTACAATCTGCTGCTATTGTAGTACAAGGAATTGCTAATGAAAGTATCAGAATAAATTCAATCCTTAGTAAATTATTAAAAGAATTTGGAGTAGCATTATTAAATGGAATTATTTGTTCCTTCCTAATTTTCGGAACTACTTATCTGCTAGGGTATGATATGAGTCTGAGTATTACAATAAGCTTATCTTTACTTGCGGTTATCATATTTGCCGCATTGTTCGGAACATTTGTCCCTCTTACTTTGGACAAATACAAGATTGATCCTGCACTTGCAACAGGTCCTTTTATTACTACGGTAAACGATATATTAGGACTTTATATTTACTTCCTAATAGGGCAATATTTTTTATAAAATGAAAATCCTGTTTATTGATAAAGTTCATCCTCTTTTAAAAGAAAGATTAGAAGATAAAGGGTTTGAATGCACAGAGGAACATTCAGAAACTAAAAAGGAAATTGAAAAAACAATTTACCTTTATGATGGTATTATTATCAGAAGTAGATTTGAACTTGACAAACACTTTCTTGATAAAGCAACAAAACTCAAATTCATTGCACGAGCAGGAAGTGGACTAGAGAACATAGATACTAAGCACGCACAAAGTAGAAACATAAAATGCTACAATGCTGCTGAAGGAAACCGACAATCAGTAGCGGAACATGCACTAGGAATGATACTTTCTTTATTTAATAACCTTAATAAATCTGACCAAGAAGTGAGAAATGGAATTTGGAAAAGAGAAGAAAATAGAGGAATAGAGCTTTCTGGAAAAACTATTGGAATTATTGGTTTTGGAAATAACGGATCAGCATTTGCAGAAGTCCTAAAAGGATTTAATGTAACTATATTAGCCTTTGATAAATACCTTAAAAAATACCCACACAAAAGTAGCATGGAAAACATCTTTAAAAAGGCAGATATTGTAAGCTTACACATTCCTTTAACAGAGGAAACTACTTATTTGGTAGATGATAAGTTCGTTAATAGTTTTGAAAAAGGTATTTATCTTATAAATACGGCTAGAGGAAAATGTGCAAATACCAAAAGCATAGTAAAAGGAATTAAAAATGGAAAAATTAAGGGAGCTTGTTTGGATGTGCTTGAACAAGAAAAAACTTCATTTGAGGATATTAGCGAGGAAGGATTTACTCCAGAATTACAATACTTAATTGATAGCGATAAAACTATCCTATCTCCTCACATTGCAGGATGGACTCTAGAAAGTAATGTAAAAATTGCTGAGGTGTTGTTTAATAAGATTACTGCTTCTCCTCTATCAGAATAGCAATCTCTTCTCCCATTCTTTTCATGGATTCCATTGCTTCATTTAAGGATTTATTTGCAATATCTTTTACTCCACTAAAAGTGGAACCAATAGAATTAAACATTTTGTTATAATAAGAAATTCCATTATTCATGTTTTCAGAAAAAGTATTTAAATATCTATCTGATCTCCTGCCCCAATCCACTTTATGTTCCTCTATCTTTTTTGATAAATACGTTAGATACATATTTAATTCATTAATAAACATATTTGGTCTATCCTCTCTAACAATTCCATTATCATCATGATAAATATGATAAGACATATCTTTTAAACTCAATTCTTTATTAAAATAAGCCATATTTGGTCCTGGGCAAATAGAAACTCCTTTACTTTCTCTATTTTCTATTCCATAATTAATAACTGCAGTTGCAGCTAATCCCATACAAAGACAGGATTTTTCGGTAATATCTACAGAAATTCCTTGTTCTTCTATCTTGTTTTTTTGATATAATCTTGATGCGGTACAAACACCCTCAGTTCCATATTCGTTACTTAATGCTAAAAACTTTCTTGGACAAGGACTTCCTGGATTCCCATCTGCAATTTTTTGTTCTTTCTCTACATCTTTGGAAGAATCTCTTAAGTTATTGAAAGGAACACCTAGTGGAGAAACACTACTTAAATACAAATCTTTTTCCTTTGCCTCTTGCAACTGTTTTCTGGTTGCAGGATCCACTGTTGTTGCTTCAGGAACTAATAAAAATGGAGTTCCCCATCCTACTGAATCTAAATTATATTCATCTATCAAAAAGTTATGTTCTTCTGATGTAGCTACACCTCCCTGAGCAGTTACTTTAATTGGTAAACTTTTTGGTACAATTCTTCCTTCATTTTCTAACGCACCCTTGCATACTTCAAAAGTTTCATCAATTAACTCTTGTCTTCTATCTTTAAACTCTGCTAAAATCGGACCCATTAAATATCCATCAGTTGCAAATGCATGTCCTCCACAATTTAAACCTGATTCTATTCTATATTCAGAAATCCATAAACCTTTTTTGGCTAAAAATTTCCCTTGAATAACTGCAGATCTGAAATCAGAAACTTTTAATACAATCTTCTTTTTGATATATCCGTTTTCATCCGGAAAGAAATCTTCAAACTGAGTAATATATCCATATAATCTTGGATTCATACCAGCAGAAAAGATTACCGAACTTTCTAAATTTGATTTTGCAAAACCTCTTAAGGCTGCATGTGCATCATTATATTCTGATGGTAACTCCTCTTTCTTAAAATAATTTGTCTTATCAACTTTCGTCATGATATTTACATCAATACTTCCAAAAGAAAGGTTTTCTTTTAACCAATCAGACAAATCCTCAAAAGTAAATGACTTAGAAATAATCTCATGAAAATCATCTTTTATTGAAGACCCATCAGGCAGCATTTCAAAGTATTTCTTTACTTCTTCAAATCTTGAAGAAGTGGAAGTAATAAATTCATCAAACTTTTCAGAAACTAAATCATTTACCATATCCAAATAAGCGGTAATTCTATTTGATCTATAGTCCTTTGTATTGTTTTTTATTTCTAAGTAAGTAATATCATTTTCATCAGAATAAATCTTTCTTAATCTCTCTAGCAAAACATCATCAGCAAGTGCAATTACAGAATCAATTCCGTACTTAGCAACTCTTAGTGGAGTCTCAGCTGTAAATGCAGTTCCCATTACAGGAATATGAAAAGTGTGATATAATGACATTTATTAAAATTTGATGGCAAATATACAACTTGAGTCAATTAAAAATAGAATACCGATAATTATTTACTAATTAGATAAAAATACGATATTTGCATACACAAACTTATTACTAATGAAAATAGCTTTTTTAACATCAGGGGGAATCGCTCCATGTTTATCTTCATCTATTGGGAGATTAACTGAAAATTATTTAAACAACTACCCAGAAGCAGAAATTATAGGATACTTAAATGGTTATAAAGGATTATTACTAGGTAAATCAATTCAATTTCCTAAAAGTTTAAAAAATAATATTGATAAAATTTACGAATTTGGAGGTTCTCCTATTGGTAATAGTAGAGTAAAACTAACAAATATTGATGATTGTACATCAAAGAATTACATCAAGAAAGGAGAAATTCCTCTGGAAGTTGCAGCAAATCAGCTAGTAAAAGATGGAGTTACAATTTTACATACAATTGGTGGAGATGATACAAATACTACAGCTGCAGATTTATCTAATTATCTGAAAGAAAACAATTATGATTTAACAGTTGTTGGACTTCCTAAAACAATTGATAATGATGTTTTTCCTATTTCTCAAACATTAGGAGCTTGGACTGCAGCAGAACAAGGAGCTATTTTCTTTGAAAATATTGTAAATGAAAACACAACTTCCGACAGGCAACTGATTATACATGAAATTATGGGAAGAAATTGCGGATGGCTTACTGCCGCTACTGCAAATGAGTACAGAAAAAGACTTAACAATATTAGATTTGTACCAGAAATTGGAATAACAAAAGAGAAATGGGACATACATTCTATTTTACTTCCGGAAGAAAATATTAATTTTAACAAAGAGTGTGATAAACTCAATAAAATCATGGAAAAACATGATTGTGTAAACATATTTTTGAGTGAAGGAGCAGGTTTAGATACCATAGTAAAAGAAACAGAAAAAGGAGGAGGAGGAGGTGAAGTTTTAAGAGATGCATTCGGTCATGTTCGATTGGATGATTTAAACCCAGGAAAATGGTTTGCAAAACAATTTGCAAAAAGACTGAAAGCAAACAAAGTTTTAGTTCAGAAAAGCGGTTATTTTGGAAGATCTGCAAAATCAAACAAAAAAGACTTAGAACTTATTTTTAATTTAGCTGACAGGGCTGTTGAAAGCGCCACAAACGGAGAAAGTGGTGTTATTGGTCATGATGAAAATAATAATAATAAATTATCTTGTATAAATTTCAGCAGAATAAAAGGAGGGAAACCATTTGACACGAATGTTGGTTGGTACAAAAACATGATTAAAGAGATAAATAAAATTGCAAAATAATTCTCTTTTAAAATCTTTAACTGAGAATGTTTACACTAAACAAATTCAGGAATCTTTATTAAAGGAATCAGCAAAGGTTCAACTAAAGTCATTTGTTGGCTCATCAAAATCAATTGTTGCAGCTTCAATAATTAAAGAATCAAAATCACCTCAACTTTTTATCTTAAATGATAAAGAGTCAGCAAATTATTTTATTAATGATTTAGAAAATCTATTAAATCATGAAGTTTACTTTTATCCTGCATCTTACAGAAGAGCGTATCAGATAGAAGAAACAGATAATTCAAACATCTTACTTAGAGCGGAAGTATTAAACAAACTAAATAATAAAAGAAACTCAATAATAGTAAGTTACCCAGAAGCTCTTTCCGAAAAGGTTGTGAGCAGAAGAGTTTTAAAGCAAAAAACAATTACATTATCTGAAGGAGATATACATCACCCAAGTTTATTGGAAGAACAATTAATAGAAAATAAATTTTCGGAAGTAGATTTTGTGACAGATCCTGGACAGTTTTCTGTCAGAGGTGGTATTATTGATGTGTTTTCTTATGCAGACGAAAACCCTTTTAGAATTGAGTTTTTTGATGATGAAATAGAAAGTATCCGAACTTTTAATATTAACACTCAACTATCTGTAGAAAACAAGAATAAAATTTCAATAATACCAAATACTGAAGCAAAAAAAATTAAGGAAAAACAAGTCAGTCTTTTAGAATATTTACCAAAAAGTAGTACAATTTGGTTAGAAGATTCATTATTTACACTTGGTAAATTAGAGCAGTATTTTGAAAAAGCAGAAACAGAATTTGATAAGATTAAAGATAGTAATATTAAACAGATTTCTCCAATTAGTTTATTTACAAATGGAAGTCAGTTTTCTGCAGAATTAGATGAATTTAGAGTTATAGAATTTGGAAACAACAACATTTTTAATCCTGATTTAGAATTATTATCTGAAAGTAAACCTTTAATTAAAATCAATAAGAAATTTGATTTATTCTTTAAAGAGCTAATACACAATCAGGAAAATGGAATAAAAAATGTCCTATTATGTTCAAGTGAAGAGCAAGAAGAACGATTTAAACAAATTATTGAAAACTCGAAAAATGAAATTGCGTATACATCAATTGTAAATAGTTTGCATGAAGGTTTTATTGATGAAAAGAATAAAATCGCCATATATACTGACCATCAAATCTTTAATAGGCATCATAGATTTAGGAGTAAAACAAAATTTACAGACAAACAAGCAATAACTCTTAAACAACTTACTAATTTACAAATTGGAGATTTCGTAACTCATATTGATCATGGAATTGGAGAATTTGCTGGCCTACATAAAATTGACAATAATGGGAAGAAACAAGAAAACATAAAACTCTTATATAAAGGTGGAGACATTCTGTATATTAGTGTTCATTCTCTACATAAAATATCCAAATTTACTGGCAAAGAAGGTCATGCTCCGAACATAAATCAGTTAGGAGGTACAAAATGGCAAACAACCAAGAACAAGACAAAAAGCAGGATTAAAAAAATTGCTTTTAATCTTATTCAGTTATATGCCAAAAGGAAAACCTCAAAAGGTTTTGCATACTCTGCAGATAGTTATTTACAACACGAACTTGAAGCTTCTTTCATGTGGGAAGACACTCCAGATCAGACCTTAGCTACAAAATCGATTAAGGAAGATATGGAAAACGATCAACCAATGGACAGACTTATTTGTGGGGATGTTGGGTTTGGAAAAACTGAACTTGCTGTTAGAGCAGCATTTAAAGCGGTAACTGACAATAAACAAGTTGCAATTCTAGTTCCTACAACAATTTTAGCTCTTCAACATTTCAAAACATTTCAAAAACGACTAAAGGATTTTCCATGCAAGGTGGATTATATTAACAGATTTAGAACCATAAAACAACAAAATAAAACTCTTTCCGAACTAAAAGAAGGAACAGTTGACATTCTAATCGGAACACATAGGATTGTAGGGAAAGATGTAACTTTTAATGATTTAGGACTACTTATAATTGATGAAGAACAGAAATTTGGAGTTAATGTAAAAGACAAACTAAAGAAGTTTAAAGAAGATGTAGATATTTTAACTCTTACCGCAACTCCAATCCCAAGGACTTTACAATTTTCTTTATTAGGAGCAAGAGATTTGTCTGTAATTAACACTCCTCCTCCAAACAGAATTGCAATTAACACAGAAATAGTTGGATTTAATGAAGAAATAATCAGAGATGCAGTTCAATATGAAATTTCACGAAACGGTCAAGTATTTTTTATTCATAACAGAATTGATAACATAAAAGAAGTAGCAAGTATAATACAAAGACTTGTCCCTAATGCAAAAATAAGAGTAGGTCATGGCCGATTAGAAGGAGATGAACTAGAAAAACTAATGATTGATTTTATTGAAGGAGAATTTGATGTATTAGTTTCCACAACAATTGTAGAAAACGGTGTAGATGTTCCAAATGCAAATACTATTATAATTAATAATGCAAATCATTTCGGACTTTCAGATTTACATCAGATGAGAGGAAGAGTAGGAAGGTCGAATAAAAAGGCATTTTGTTATCTTATTTCTCCTCCTTATCATCAACTATCTGATGACTCCAGAAAAAGGATGATGGCTTTAGAACAATTTTCGAATTTAGGTAGCGGATTTAGCATTGCCATGAGAGATTTGGATATTAGAGGTGCGGGTGATTTATTAGGAGCAGATCAAAGTGGATTTATCAATGAAATTGGTTTTGATATGTACCAAAAAATATTAAATGAGGCAATTGAAGAATTAAAACAAGAAAAATTCAATGAACTTTTTGAAGAAAATAAAGAAGAATATTTTATTAAAGATTGCCAGATTGACACTGATTTAGAAATACTAATTCCTGATACTTACATTTCCAATATTGAAGAAAGATTAAATATTTATAAAGAACTAAATCAGATGAATAATAAAGAGGATTTAGAATTATTTAAAACAAACATAACTGATAGGTTCGGAAATATACCAACTGAAGTAAAAGATTTAATTTCATCAATGGAGTTAAAATGGATATCTAAAGAAATTGGATTTGAACGATTATTACTTAAAAATAATCTTTTAAGAGCATATTTCACTACAAAAACAGATTCTAAATATTTTGATTCGGACGTTTTCGGAAAAATACTTAATTATTTGAAAAACAACTTTGAAAGTTGTGAAATGAAAGAGAAAAACAATAAATTATCTCTCATAATAAACAATATAGATTCTGTTAGAAAAGCAATAAGTATTTGTAAAAATATCTTGTCTTAAATGTAATCATCTGTAGTAATTGAAAAGTTATTAACAGAATATATATTCTTAATACTTTCAGTTGAAAAACCTCTAGTAATTGAGTAAAATTGCAATACTAATTCACAAATCTAAATGAGAGAAAATAGAAAAATAAAAAACGCACTAGTTTCTGTGTTTCATAAAGATGGGTTGTCTCCTATCGTAAAGAAGTTAAACGATTTAGGAATAGAAATTTATTCAACAGGTGGAACGCAGAGTTTTATTGAGGGAGAGGGAATAAAAGTAAATAGAGTTGAAGATTTAACATCTTATCCTTCAATTTTAGGAGGTAGAGTTAAAACTTTACACCCTAATGTTTTTGGAGGAATATTATCTAGAAGAGAATTAGAAGAGGATCAAAAACAACTAAACAAATATAATATTCCTGAATTTGACTTAGTAATTGTAGACTTATATCCTTTTGAAAAAACAGTAGAATCTGGAGCTGCTAAACAAGATATAATTGAAAAAATTGACATAGGTGGAATTTCTTTAATCAGAGCAGCCGCAAAAAACTTTAAAGATGTTTTAATTGTTTCGGAGATGAGTCAATATGATGAATTATTATCTGTTTTAGAAAATGAGGATGGGAATTCCAACATTGAAACTAGAAAGAAATTTGCAGGAAAAGCTTTTAATATATCATCTCATTATGATACTGCAATCTTTAATTATTTCAATGATGATGAAACTAGTTTCAAACAAAGCATCAGAGAAGGGAGAACATTAAGATATGGAGAAAATCCTCATCAGGAAGGTAAGTTTTTTGGCAATTTATCTGATATGTTTAATCAGCTTAACGGGAAAGAACTTTCTTATAATAATTTGTTAGATGTTGATGCTGCTGTAAATCTAATCTCCGAATTTGATGAAACTACTTTTGTTGTAATGAAACACAATAACGCTTGCGGAATTGCTAGTAGAAATAAATTAATTAATAGCTGGAAAGACGCACTTGTTGCTGATCCTGTTTCTGCTTTTGGTGGAGTATTAATTACAAATAATGAAGTAGATTTAGAAACTGCTCAGGAAATCAATAAAATCTTTTTTGAGGTGATAATTGCTCCTTCATATTCTAATGATGCTTTAGAGATTTTAAAATCAAAAAAGAATAGAATTATATTGATTCAGAAAGAAGTTAAACTGCCTTCATCTCAATTCCGAACTGTATTAAATGGAGTTTTACATCAGGATAAAGACTTAAAAACTGATGAGTTGACTGATATGAAATGTGTTACAACACTTTCTCCTTCAAAAGAAGAACTTTCTGATTTAGAGTTTGCATCAAAAGTTTGTAAACATACAAAATCAAATACAATAGTTTTTGCAAAAAACAAACAACTTTTAGCTAGTGGTGTTGGGCAAACATCAAGAGTAGATGCACTAAAACAAGCTGTTGTAAAAGCTAAAATGTTTAATTTTGATTTGAATGGTGCAGTAATGGCATCTGATGCTTTTTTCCCTTTTCCTGATTGTGTTGAGCTTGCAAATAATGAAGGGGTAAAATGTGTTATTCAACCTGGAGGATCTATTAAAGACAATTTATCGGTTGAATATTGCAATAATAATGATATGAAAATGGTTACTACTGGATATAGACACTTTAAACACTAAATAATTATGGGAATTTTTGAATTCATGACAGAATCAATTGCTATTGATTTGGGTACAGCAAACACTTTAATAATTCATAACGATAAAGTTGTGGTTGATGAACCCTCAATTGTTGCAAAAGACATTAAAACCGACCAAGTAATTGCTATTGGGAAAAAAGCAAGACAAATGCATGGTAGAGCCCATAAAGGTATTGAAACTATCCGACCATTAAAAGATGGTGTAATTGCAGATTTTCACTCAGCAGAGCAGATGATTAGAGGATTTATCAAAATGATAAATAAAAAGAAAACCCTATTTCCTCAAACTCTAAAAATGGTTATTTGTATTCCTTCTGGTATTACTGAAGTTGAGAAAAGAGCAGTTATGGATTCAGCAGAACATGCAGGAGCTAAAGAAGTGTGGTTAATTCATGAACCAATGGCAGCAGCTATCGGTATCGGAATTGATGTTATAGAACCAAAAGGAAATATGGTAATTGATATAGGCGGTGGTACAACTGAGATTGCTGTAATATCACTTGGAGGAATTGTAACTGATAAATCAATAAAAGTTGCTGGGGATGAATTCACTAACAATATTAAAAACTATATGAAAACCAGGTACAATATTGCTATTGGAGATAATATGGCAGAAAAAATTAAAATTGAAGTTGGCTCCGCTATGACGGAGTTAGATGATCCACCTCCAAACTTTGCTGTTCATGGTAGAGATTTGATGAACGGAATACCCAAAGAAGTAGTTGTAACTTATAAAGAAATTGCAAATGCTCTTAATAATTCTATTGAAGCTATTGAAGCTGCAATTATGAATGCGTTATTTAACACTCCACCTGCTCTTTCTGCTGATATTTATAATACAGGATTATACCTTACTGGAGGAGGAGGAATGTTAAGAGGATTAGACAAAAGAATTTCTCAGAAAACAAAACTTCCTGTTTATGTGGCAGAAGATCCATTAAGAGCTGTTGCCAGAGGAACCGGAATTGCATTGAAAAACACTTCAGGATTTTCATTCCTTATACAGTAAAATTTATTAATGAGGAATTTATTTCGATTTATTAAGGTATATCACTTTGCTTTGTTATTTATTTTAATAGAGTCTTTTTCATTATTCCTTTATATTTCTAATCATAAATTTCAACAAAGCAAATTTTTATCTTTTACACAAGAATATACAGGTGCTATTTATTCTTATTATTCTGACATAAACGAATACTTTGATTTAAAAAAGGAAAACAATTATCTGAAACAAGAAAATGCAAAGTTACTCTCTATTTTAAGTAAAGAAGAAAACAACCAGAATCCTGAATTATTTAATTATATCTCGGCTACAATTATTAAAAATTCTATTTATAAAGAAGATAATTATTTGCTACTTAACAAAGGAGAGAAAGATGGAGTAAGAAGTAATATGGGAGTAGTAACTGAAAATGGAGTTATTGGTATTATAAGTACAACTTCTAAGAATTATTCTAAAGCAATTTCTATACTTAACCAGACTTCATCTATTAGTATCCTTCACTTAAAAAGTAATCAAAACGGATCTTTAATCTGGACAGGAAATGATTACAGAACTGCTGAAATAAATGACATCCCAAATCATGCTGACTTATTAGTTGGAGACACTATTGTAACGAATGGGTTTAGTTCTATTTTCCCTGAAGGGATAAAAATTGCTACAATAAAAACTTTTGAAAAAGGAAACGAAAATGGATTGTACTCAATAAAAGTTAATTTTATTAACGATATGAATACATCTAAACATGTTTACATTATTAATTCTTTAAACAAACCAGAAAGAGATAGATTATAAGATGAATGATATTTATAAATATTTATGGGTTGTACCTTCATTTATACTTTTACAAGTATTAGTTCTAAACAATATTCAATTTGTAAACTATATTAATCCACTAGTTTATATTCTTTTATTAATCACTTTACCTCAAGATACTGAAAAATGGTTCTTTATTATTTTTTCTTTTATCTTAGGAATTCTTCTTGATGTATTTGAAGGAAATATAGGATTAAACGCTTCTTCTTTAGTATTTATCTCTTTTCTACTTCCCTACTTACACAAAGTTCTTATTCCTAAAAACTCTGTTGATGAAAAGGACAGATTAAGTTTAAAGATTTTAGGAGTAAGAGTTTTTAGTGTATATGCAATATCAGTAATTTTTATTCATAATTTATTTCTTTTCTTTTTAGAACATTTTAGTACTTCCGGATTTCTCTTTATTATATTAAAAGTAGTTCTGAGTTCAATCGTTACATTTATTATTATTTTTACCTTTCAGTTATTCACCTTAAAATCAAAGGAATAAAATGGTACAACTACAAGGAAGATCTCAAATAATAAAAGGAATTTTCGTTATTATCATTTTTATTATTCTGATAAAACTTTTCTCAATACAAATAATTGATTCTCAGTATAAAAAATCATCAAAAAGTAATGCGATAAAATTTGAAGTACAAGAACCTGCCAGAGGATTGATATACGATAGAAATGGAGAGTTACTTGTTTCTAATATTGCTTCTTATGATTTAATGGTTATACCTAGAGAGGTTGAAGAATTTGATACTTTAAAACTTTGTACTCTTACAGATTTAACAATTGAAGAATTCAGAGAGAAATTAAAAAATGCAATGACGTTTTCGAAATATAAGGAAAGTGTATTTTCTAAACAACTTAGATTAGAATCCTCTCATAAAATACAAGAATCATTAAATAAATTTAAAGGTTTTTATATCAGAGTAACAACAAGCCGAAATTATGAAGTGAATGTTGCTGCACATACAATAGGGTTTTTAGGAGAGGTGAATGACAAAACAATAAATAACACAAAGTATTACACAAAAGGAGACCTTGAAGGGAAAACAGGAATTGAAGCTTCTTATGAAGATATCTTAAGAGGAATAAAAGGAATGAAATTAATTTTGCGTGATGTCCATAACAGACCAAAAGGAAGTTATAATAATGGACAGTTTGATACTTTAGCTATTCATGGGAATAATATATTTACGACTTTAGATATTACATTACAAGAATATGGAGAGTTATTAATGACAAAAAAAATAGGAGCAATTGTTGCAATTGAACCTAGCTCTGGAGAAATTTTATCTTTAATAACTGCTCCTAATTATGACCCGAATTTAATGAAAGGGAGAGAAAGGTCAAAGAACTACACACAACTTTATAATAATGAAAACAAACCTCTGTTCAATAGAGCGTTAAACGGAACCTATCCTCCTGCTTCTCCATTAAAAGTAGTTAATAGCCTAATTTTCTTACAAGAGAAAACCATTAATAAACACTCAACATATTTTTGTAATGGATTTTTTGAATATGGTAATAACAAAAGAGTAAAATGTCATACGCATCCTCCATATTTAAATTTAAAAACAGCACTAGCAACATCATGCAACCCTTATTTCTGTAATCAGTGGGAAACATTCTATTCAAATTATAGCTCTGTTTATAAGGGATATGACGTTTGGAAAGATCATGTGGAAAGTTTTGGATTTGGAGATTATCTTGGAAATGATTTTACTTCTGGAACAAAAGGGTTTATTCCAAATTCCTCTTATTTTGATAAATATTACAGAAAAAACAGATGGAAATCTTCTACAATCTTATCCATGTCAATCGGGCAAGGAGAGATTCTATCAACGCCAATACAGATGGCGAACTTAGCTGCCACAATCGCTAATAGAGGATATTATTTCACTCCTCACATTATTAAAGAAATAGAGGGAGATACTATTCCTTCTAAATTTTCAAGAAAAAGATACACCTCTATTTCTCCTACTCACTTTGAAACCGTAATTGGAGGAATGGAACTTGCATTGTTACATGAAGAAGGAACAGCAAAAGATTCGAGAGTAAACGGATTGTCTATTTGCGGGAAAACTGGAACTGCACAAAATCCTCATGGAGAGGACCATTCAATCTTTATTGCATTCGCTCCTAAAGAAAATCCTCAGATTGCGATTGCTGTTTATGTGGAAAATGGAGGATGGGGATCAACTTGGGCTGCACCTATTGCTACTTTAATGATTGAAAAATATCTAACTAATAATATCAGTAGAAGAAATTTGGAACAAGGAATTATTAAAGGAAATTTAATAAAGTTAAATGAGACGAACTAGCGAAATATTCGGAAATATTGATGGTGTAACAATTATACTTTATTTAATTTTAGTGTTTTTTGGGTGGATAAATATCTACGCATCAATGTATAATGATGACATTAGCAAATCTATATTTGATTTAAGCACTAAACACGGAAAACAACTATTATTTATCGGAGTTTCAATATTTATTGGTTTTGTTATTTTGATAATTGACTGGAGATTTTTTGACACCTTATCCTTTATGTTTTATGGTATTGTAATTCTATTACTTGTTTATGTCCTTATAAAAGCAGAAATGACATCAGGAGCTTCTTCATGGATAGATTTTGGGAGATATAAATTACAACCCTCAGAATTTGCTAAATTCACCACAGCTCTTGCTCTATCTAAAATGTTTAGTATTAATAAACAAAATAGGTTCTCTTTCCAATCCATGATAAGAAGTTATATAATTATTCTGATTCCATTTTTATTAATTGTTTTACAAAATGACATGGGAACTGCCTTAGTTTTTACATCATTTATTTTAGTTTTTTACAGAGAAGGATTATCCGGAAACGTATTAATTGTAGGATTTGTAGCTATTGCAGTATCTGTTCTGTCTATAATATTTGCTCCATGGAAAATTGCAGTTATTTTAACTTCAATCATTATTCTGATTTATATAAAATCTTCAAATAGAGTAAAATCAATAAAAGTATCTTCAATTATTGCAATCATATCTAATGGTATTATTTTTAGCACTGATTATATCTTAAATAATATCTTACCTTCCCATCAAGTAGAAAGAATCCTAGTAATGCTTGGACAGAAGTACGACCCTGCCGGAACTGGATACAATCTTATTCAATCAAAAATTGCTATTGGTTCTGGTGGTTTTTTCGGAAAAGGTTTTCTGAACGGAACGCAAACTAGGTTTGATTTCGTACCAGAACAAAGTACAGATTACATTTTTTGTACAGTTGGTGAAGAATGGGGTTTTATTGGTAGTCTCTTTTTTATTTTGGTTTTCTCTATACTTCTGTTAAGAATAATTTATCTATCAGAAAAACAGAAATCACAGTTTTGTAGAGTTTATGGATATAGTGTAGCATCAATTTTATTTACACATTTAGTAATAAATTTAGGGATGACAATTGGATTAGCTCCTACTATTGGAATTCCACTTCCGTTTATGAGTTATGGAGGTTCATCATTAGCTGCTTTTACAATATTATTATTTATATTCCTAAATTTAAACTCCTATAGGATGGATATTTTGAGATAGAATCAAAAAAAACTCCTACTTAAAAGCAGGAGTTTAATAATTTAAATAGTCTATTTCCTAATAAAACCTCACTCTATTGTCTGTTACTTCAGCATTATCTTGTAATATCTTCATAACTGCATTATAAAACACTCCAGTAAAATTTGAATTTGCAAATTCCTTCTTCTGTGTTTCATTCACCTCAGTAATATTAGGTTCTGTTTTTGAAATCACTTTTAATATAATAGCTGAATTGTTACCTTCAATCACTGCAGATATAGATCCGTTTGGAAGTGCATTTACCGCACCAACAAAATTTTCTTCAAATCCTAAACCATTAACATTCGGATTGTCAAAATTAACTCCTTCAACAGTTTTAACATCTAAACTATAAAGTGTCGATACAGATTCTAAAGTTGATCCATCACTGATTTTTGATGAAATTAAATCAAACTTCTTTTCCTTCTGAACCTCTTGAGAAATAACATCTTTCAATGAAGATAACTCTACATCCCCCTCAGGGTTAATTTCAGATAAACTTACAATAACATAATCATTTCCGCATGTATAAATAGAGATTGAAACATCTCCTACTTTTGTATTTTCATTAAACATCCATTTTACAATCTCTCTTGAATTTTCCAAAGCAGTAATGTTGAATTTCATATCATCAATATTAACATCTTCTCTTACAAGTAAGTTATTATTTTCTGCAAATGATTTGAAAGTTGAATCAGAAGGAATATTATTTAATTGATTTACAAATTCATTAGCTTTTGCATAATAATTATCTTTTGTTTCAGCGCTTGCTATAACTTCTTTATCAAAATAAACAACTTTATATTTATCTGATTTTTTACTTACATCAGTAATCTGAATTAAGTGTACACCAAATTGTGTAATTACAATTTTCATATTACCAATCTCAGAGGAGAAACAAGCATCATTAAATTCAGGAACCATCTGTCCTTCTTTAAACCAACCTAATTCTCCACCTATCTTTGATGTCCCTTTATCTTCAGAAAGTTGAGTAGCCAACAGTCCGAATGGAGTTCCTGACTTCACTTGTTTTCTAATATCTTTTAAGATAGTTTTTGCAGAATCTGATGTATAGTTTTCTTTTGTTAAAAGAATATGACTTGCTTGTACAGAATCTGGTCTTTTTACAATTTCAGATAATTTTGCAATTCTGTATTGACCGTTAGTTAACTTGTAAGGCCCGTGAACAGTACCAATATCTGATACAATTAATTCAGAAAATTTTGGATCATCTATATCAGAAGAACCCATATAAGGGAATGGATTTTTTGTATAAGTGTTTCGGTTTGCAAAATTCACATCATCTTCAGATTCAGAAAATTTAACTGCAAGATCTGACATCTCAGCCTTTACATTAATGTCATCTTCAGAAGAAGGTACAACAGTAAAAGTTACGTATTCAACATTTCTTGTTTCTTTCTCATTCTGAAATAAAGAAATATTTTCGTTATAGTAATTCTCGATTTCTTCATCTGAGACTTCAATATCTTCCTGAGAAGAATAAGGTACTGAAACATATTTTACAGTAGCATTTTGTCCTCTTATATTTAATACTGAGAGATTTTCAGAAGTTGTAGAATACATCCCTTTCTCAATTAGAGATTGGTACTTTTGAGTAAGTCTATCTTTTATTACTCCATCTTCCATTTGTAAGAAAGGAGTATAAAACTGTGCATATTGACCACCATTATTTACTAAATCACTTATAAAATTTTCTGCAAGTGTATTATCAAAAGTATTAGACTCTTGGTTTGTAAAAAATTGTGTAAAAGCAGAGTGTCTATTTATTTCATTTATACTTCCTGTTTCTAGTTCATATATCTCTTTTGGACTAATATCTAACCCTATGTTTTCAGAAACATTTTCAATTACTGTAGTTTGCACTAACCTATTCCAAGCTGTATTATTTTGTTGTTCTTGTGACGCGTCAGAATATTGGTTAGAAACTTGATCGAGTATAGTTGAAAAATCATTTGGTAAAATTTCTTGTCCATAAATAGAACCTACATTGTTTTGTTGTTGAGGATTACAAGATAAAACGGATGATTGATCCGATCCCATAAACAGAAAACCGAACATACCTAAACCTATTACTAATAACACTACAACTGTTTTTTCTCTTATTTTCTCTAATACTGCCATTTTTTTCGCTTTTAAAAATTAGTTTGCGAATATACAATTGTTATTTGAGTTATGAAAATAGATAAATATCTATTTATTTTAGGAGAATTCTGATAATTTTAATACTTTTTTCATCTACTTCATCAACTATCAATTCTTTATTTTCATAAATAGTTTTCTGTCCTTTTTCAGGTATATTCTCATGCAAATGTAAAAATAAACCAGCGATAGTTTCGTATTCTTCTGACTCAGGAAGGTCTAAATTATATTTATTATTTATGTTATCTACCTCCATTCTGGCAGAGAATAAGAATTCTGTATTAGAAATTTTTTCATCAATTATATCATCAATATCGTGTTCGTCCTCAATTTCTCCAACAATTTCCTCAGTTACATCTTCAATTGTTACAAGTCCGGAGGTTCCTCCAAACTCATCAACAACAAGTGCAATACTTTTACTCTTTTTAATAAAAGTGTTTAACATTTCATTAGCTAAAAGACTCTCAGTAACTATTGGAATTGGTAGCATTATTGACTTAATTGTTAATGGCATTTTAAAAAGATCCGAAGAATGAACATAACCAATGATATTGTCAATATTCCCTTTAAATATAGGTATTTTTGTAAACTTTGATTTTATAAATAAATCTCTTAATTCATTTATGGAGGAAGAAACATTAATAGCAATCATATCTGTCCTAGGAACCATACATTCTCTTACCTTAGTTTTTGATAATTCTAATGCATTTTGCAACATTTCTACTTCAGAATTTAGAGGAGAAATGGAATGATTTTCTGTTAAACTTTCTAAATAATCATCTAAATCTACTTTACTAAAAACCTGTTTTACTTCTTCAACCTTTAACCTGAAAATATATTTTAAAACAAACTCTGATAAATGAATCATGATAAAAACTACGGGATAAAGTAAAAAGTAAAAGAACAATAAAGGGAAAGAAAATATCTTAAGCATATAATTAGGATTAATCCGAAAAACAGCTTTTGGAATAAATTCTGCTGAAATCAGAATAATAATTGTAGAAATAATAGTTTGGGTAAGTAATAATAAAGAATCAGATGTTATAAAACCCAGATCAGGCATTAGTAACTCCGACATTGTAATACTAAATATGACAAGAGCAATATTATTACCTACTAACATTGTTGCTATAAAATTAGATTCATCTTTAGTAAATATTGAAATAGTTTTAGAAACAAATGAAGAAGAAGATTTATCCAACTCTAGTTTCAATCTGTTTGAAGACACAAATGCAATTTCAATGCCTGAGAAAAAAGCAGAGAGAAGTAAAGTTATTATTACAATTGTTAGTGTCATTTATCTAAGTTAAAAGTACCTTTTGCTTTTTTAATTTCATATTCTGAAAAATCTGGTGTAGATTGAAATCCTACACCACTAATAACCTCATCATCTGTAATTATCTGAATTTCCAAATCTGTATAAATAATATTTTTATTCTTATCCCAAATTAACTGTTCTGTTTTAAGAGTTTTATTATCAGAACTTTTTAATATAACATTATCATTAGCTATCATAATATTACTCGTGTTATTTATTATAGCGTTATTACAAGTTAAAACAGATTTACTATTTAAAGAATCCAATCTAAAAAAATCAAAATGAACACCATCAGAAAGCTCTATTCTTTCCTCTTTACCAGAAAACCTATCCATTTTTTTTGATAGAACCTTTACTTTTATTTTACCATTTTCGGTATATATAATCTCAGAATTAGTTAATTCTTCAAGTGGTAGGTTTTCCTTTTCTATAAAATTAACTATAAATTCCTCTTTGTTTTCGCATGAGAAAAACAAGGTCATTATTATTATGAAAAGCTTCTTCAAATTACTAATCCCTAGTTCTTACTTTGGTTGATCTTCCAATCCAACAACCTACTTTATAAGAATCACCAGCAGATAAATCATCAAAAAATAAATCTTCTTTTGAAGGGAAGTATTTTGAATATGTAGAAATTCTTTTATTCGCTTTTTCTGTCAGAACATCATCTAAACTTTTTGCCTTTCTGAAAGCATCTACTGCTACCCAATATACAGAACCTCTCTCTAAATTAGAACTCCCACATTTTGATGCAGAAGCAACATAAACATCTCCAATAATTAAATATGGCTCTCCCCATTCTGGCTTTAAATTAGCTGCTTTTGTAGCTGCAGATCTTGCGTCAGAGAAAGACCCTTTCATCTGATTTGCATACGCCAACTTTAAATAATAAGAAGCTTTGTAATCTAAATCATCTTGCAAATCAATAGCTTGTGTGAGATACTTTACTGCATCAGAATATTGTTTTTTTGCAAGAGATGTATTTCCCATATCATAAGCTGAAGATGCTGAAGGATCCAATATATGAAGTTTTTCAGCAGCTAAATAGAAAACCTCATTGTCAGTACAATTCTTTTTATCTAGTAATGATGTGATTTTCTTTAACAAACTTAGGTTACCTCCATCTGTTTCTAATCTATCACTGAAAATTGCAATTAAATCATCACAACTTGCATAAGGAGCAAAGGTAGTTTCTATAGATTTTTGAGATTTTTCGTAATGAGCAGCATATTTTTCATTATTTGCAATGTTATATGAAACAATATCAGAAACTACAACATAAGCATCTAATACATCCTTTTTTGTAATAAAATCTGATGATCTTTGTACTTTATCTAAAGCTTTAAAATAAGAAACAACTACCATAGGATTTGTTTCATACCACATAAAATCAACTGATGTCTTTAACATTTCATACGCTTCATTAAATCTACTTGCATCATATTTAAATAAGTCAGCACCTTTCAGACCTAAAACATATTCTCTTTTTCCGAAAGTTTCAATTCTTACATCATAAATCATCATGATAGTATCTACATAAGCTGATTTATTTACTTTATCTTTTTTAATTTTATCTTGGTATAATTTAGGTCCGTTTGCAAAAGTATTCTGATTATATGAGGGACATTCATTAAATACTTTCCTCCAAGACTTTAAAGCCTCTTCATAATTCTTTTGCTTGTATTCATTTCTGTAAACAGCATAGTTAGTTTCGCAATCAGATTGCGCAAAAGTTGAGAATCCAACCCCTACTAAAAGTAATAAAACACTTAATTTTTTCTTCATTTATTTTTTTGTTATTAATCGTATTTTCTCTTTACAAACCAAATTCCTTTAAATGTAACTCCAAAAGTAAATCTGGCAAATTGTTCTTTTATTAAATTATCATCTGTTGTACCAGACTCTCCTAATTCTAACGCAATGTTATAAAATGTATTGCTTCTTCTGACTGGTAAACCTAATCCAAATGTTACGGATTTTTCAGTAAGTTGATTTTCATTAATGTTTAAATATGTTTTATCGTACCTACCTCCAATTCTGTAATTTACTCTTTTCCAATATTTTGTTACTGAATTAAAATCAGGTGTAATTTGCAAACCTGCAGAAATACTTGAACTATTATCTAAATAATCTTCTTCTATTTCATCACCGAAAGAAAGTTGATAATCTGACCAATTTTGAGAAGCATAATTTGTGACAAATAAAATTTTATCAGAAGAATACATTAGGCCAGTAGATAGTTTTGAAGGTAAGACTAATTCCCCTTCATCTGTGGAATATTGAAATGTATCTTTAACAATTAAGGAAGAACTAAGATACTCAAACGTTGTCCCCAATAAAGTTCTTTTTGCATTCATAGTAGTATTATCCTGATATGTCAGGCCAAAAGAAAACTTTTTATTATCCGAGAATTCAGTATTAAACAACAATCCTGTTTCAAAAGAAACTCCTGTTACATTTGTTCTGTCTACTGAATTTACATTAAAAATTGTTGAATTATTAAAATCTGCTGTTCTAATTCTACTTAATCCTCCGAAATGATAATTAAGATTAGCTCCTAAAGATAAGGATTTGTGTAATTTTACTGAAGTACCGAAATAATATTTACTAATTCCACCATTTCCGGAAGACGAAATTGAAATTGTATCTTCCAACCAATCTTCAGTTTCAGAGTAATCAATCTGATATCCTACATTAGAAAATGGCAATAAACCCGAACTTACAAATAAATATTTATTTACAGGAAAAGCAATAGCCATATGACTAAAACTAGTACTACTTTCATTCTGACTTAAATTTGTTGTAGAAAAATTTGTAACTTTAGATGTGAAAGCTGTAGATAACAAAAAAGATTTTGGTTTCAGGACCGAAAATGTTGCTGGATTATTTGTGTTTATACTATTTTCATCATGAAAAACAACAGAGTTTCCACCTAAAGCAGATTGCTGAGAAGAAATGGAACCATTAAGATTACCTAATCCGAACCTAGAATATGGAGAATTAGTTGATGATTGAGAAAACAAAACTCCACTCACTATAGTAAAAATAAGTAGAAGGGTATATTTTAATTTATTCATTATATTTTAATATTTCATTTAATCCTTTCAGAACTAAATTTGGGTCTGCAAATATGCCATTTTTTAAGTAGTTTTCAAAGAAAAAAGTATCTCCTCCAGTCAGAATAACGATTAAATCTTCTTTTTCTTTCTTTAAATCCGAAATAAATCCTTCTATTTCAGAGATAACCCCCATCTGCACTCCTGTAATAATTGATGAGTTTGTATCATCACCAAACAAAGTAAAATCTTTTGTAATACTTAATTTTGGTAAATTTGAAGTAAATTCATTTAATGACTTATATCTCATATTTAGACCTGGAGAGATCCTCCCTCCATGATAACAAGAATTATTATCTATAAAGTCAAAAGTAATGCAAGTTCCCGCATCTATAACAAGTATATTTTTGTTTTTATATAAAGAATTTACTGCTACTACATTTGCAATTCTATCATTCCCTAAGGTTTGAGGGGTTTTATATTTTAAAGTAATTGGTAATTTTGTTTTTTCTGACAAAACAATTGTTCGAATATTAAAATTCCAGTCTCTTTCTTTACGAACTGATGAGATAATTATTGATTTAATCTTATATTCTGAAACTAAATTCTTTATCAATTCCTCATTTTCGATCTCCATTTTTTTCAATTCTACAATTTCATTTTCTGAAAAAACAGCATATTTCACTAGAGTATTTCCTATGTCTATAACTAAATTCATCATTTAAAATAAAGCTCCAAATTTACAAATGTTTTAATTGATATATAAAAGTTGTAAAATATTTCTCTAAATAAAAAAATAATCTAAATTTGCAATCCCAAAAACAAGTTGGTGCTATAGCTCAGTTGGTAGAGCAATGGACTGAAAATCCATGTGTCCCTAGTTCGAATCTTGGTAGCACCACTTCCAAAAAACCCCCTGATAACTCAGGAGGTTTTTTTAGTTTATACAAGTATCTTAAACAAATATCCTGTTAATATATGATACCTATCATATTCTTCTTATGTTTGATCTAATTAAAATCCATAATTATGGAAGAAATAAACGATCAGAAAGAGAAAAAACTCTTTATGAAAGTGGAATTAGAAATAACTACTAAGGAAAAATGGGAACCCGAATTGGAAGTTCCATCATAAAAGTTTAATTATAAACTGAAAAACCTTCATGAGATTCATGAAGGTTTTTTGTGCGGCTGAAGGGAGTCGAACCCCCACACCTTGCGGCACTAGATCCTAAGTCTAGCGTGTCTACCAATTCCACCACAGCCGCTAAAAATTGGGGTGCAAAGATATTATTTTTTATTAGTTGTAATAATTTTTTAAGTTATATTTGCACTAATTAAATTATCAAAAAAATTATAGACGAATGAGCTTATCAGTAAAAGGAACAATTAAACAAAAACTAGACGTAGAACAAGGAACATCAAAAGCAGGTAAAGAATGGAAATCACAATCATTTGTGGTGAATACGGGAGCGCAATACAACCCAGACATTTGCTTTAAGTTATTTGGTGAAGAGAAAATACAAATGTTAGACAATGTAAATGATGGAGATGAAATAGAGGTTGCATTTAATCTTTCATCAAGAGAGTGGAATGGAAGATGGTTTACATCTGCAGACGCTTGGAAAATTGACAAAGTGAGTGCTAGTTCTTCTTCAGAAACAGTTGATGATTCTGATGTCCCTGTTTTTGAAAACAAACAAACAGAAGAGGATGACTTACCTTTCTAAAAATGTCATTCGCTAAAAAATTTGAGAAAGTATTTAAATCGGTTTTACCATCACCATTTACTATTGCTGTACTTTTAACTTTCTTAACTTTTGTTTTAGCTCTTATCTTTACTAAAAACTCCAAAGAAGGTTCTCATTTTCTTAATCTTATTTCCTATTGGGAAAATGGTATTTGGAATAACACACTTTTAGTTTTCGCCTTTCAAATGATGTTAATGCTAGTATTAGGACACGCATTAGCACTTACAAGATCGGTAAATTCCTTAATAGAAAAAGTAACAAGATATTGTAACAACACAGCGAATGCAGCTGCTATTATTAGCTTTCTTACAATTATTGTTAGTTTATTTAATTGGGGATTAGGACTAATTTTCGGAGCAATTTTTGCTAGAAAAGTTGGAGAACATGCATCTAAAAAAAATATAAAACTAAACTATCCTTTAATAGGAGCTGCTGGATATTCCGGAATGATGGTTTGGCATGGAGGACTTTCTGGTTCTGCTCCAATAAAAGTAGCAGAACAAGGACATCTTTCTTCTTTATTAAGTAATTCTAATTTTTCGTTTCCAGATATGATTTCACTTTCTGAAACAATATTTTCTAATATGAATTTAGTAATTAGTTTTCTTTTACTTATAATTCTCCCGATTGGATTATATTTTATTGGGAAAAGAAATCAAGGAAAAATAATTTCTCTTTCTTCAGAAAAAATGGAAACAGAATCTACTGAAATTAATGGAGCAGAAAAGTTAGACCATTCTAAAATACTTGCTTATTTTTTATCTTTTATTATTTTAGGATATTGTTTTTACAAAGCATTTTTAATTCCTGAAATTCCTTCTCTTTCGGTAATAAATCCAAACTTTATAAACCTTACTCTTTTAGGGTTGGGATTGTTGCTCCATAGTTCTTTTTTCAGTTTTACAAAAGCAATTAGTTCCGCTATTGGTGGAGCTGCAGGAATTCTGATTCAGTTTCCATTGTACTTTGGTATTATGGGAATTATGAAAGATTCTGGAATGGTTAGTATTATGTCCGATTTTTTTGTAAATATTTCCAACGAAACAACCTTTCCTATTTTTACTTTTATCTCTGCAGGGATTGTAAATATTTTTGTTCCAAGTGGTGGTGGACAATGGGCAATTCAGGGGCCTATTATTATGGAAGCCGCTTCAAATTTAGGAGTTTCTTTTAATAAAAGTATAATGGCACTTGCTTATGGAGATCAGCTTACAAATATGTTACAACCTTTTTGGGCTTTGCCTCTTTTGGGAATTACAGGATTAAAAGCAAAAGAGATTCTTCCTTATACTTTGTATTTGTTCTTAATGGGTATGGTGATTTTTATTGGAGGACTACTTCTTTTCTAAAACTATAAAGGAATAATCATATTTATGATTATCATCTTTAAAACAATCTTCTCTCTTTATTTCTTCCCAATCAGAACTAAGTTCTGGGAAAAAGGTATCTCCATCAAATGAGTGATGAATCTTTGTTAGATATATTCTGTCAATTAAATTTGCTTCAAGTGCTAACTTATAAATCTGACCTCCTCCAATAATAAAGGCTTCATTCTCTACATTACTTTTAGCAACTTTTAAAGCTTCTTCCACCGAATTAACAACTATACTATCCTCAGCTTTATAATCAGATTGCCTTGTAATAACAATATTTGTTCTGTTTGGAAGAGGACGAAATTTATGAGGAATAGATTCAAAATTTTTCCTGCCCATTATAACATGATGACCCAGAGTGGTGTCTTTAAAAAACTTCATATCCTTTGGTAGGTGCCAGATAAGATCATTGTCTTTTCCAATCACTCCATTTTCGGATACCGCAACTATTAAAGATACTTTCATTTAATTCTTTTTAACTTTATAATTAACTCCTCTCTCTTCCAAATAATTTTTTACAAAGTTAAAATGTTCTCCCAAATATTCTGGTGGAGAAATACCAATTCTTTTGTAATCTCCATTCACCACTAAATTTGCAACTGCTGTGCAAGTAAACCCTGTTGTACGTGCCATAGAAATAGTTCCATCTTGAAATCTATCTAATAAATTATATTGATATGTTATCTCCTCTCCATTTTCTGTCCCTTTCATTATAATTCTCATTACTGTAAAATCCTTATCACCTTCTTTCATTTCCCATTTTGGGAAAAGTAATTTTGAAGTAACATCTATAGGACGAATCATATGTCCATTTACCTCCATCTCATCATAAGAGAAAAAACCACTTTCTCTCAGAACTTTCAAATACTCTACACAACCAGGATAACGCAAAGTTTTTTCTATCATATTTGGAACATGATCCATAGTATCTATTAAACTTCTAAGTCCATCTGAGTTCCAACTTTCTAAAGGTCCTATTTCTTCAAAATCTATAATTTCAGTATCAGATAAAGCTTCTTTTGTAATCATCTTACCGTCTTTTACAAAACGAGCCGGACGTACATATTCCTCAATTACATCAATAGGAGAGAAAACCGCTTGATATTCATAAGGCCATTCTCTTTTTTCTGGTAGTCCTCCAACCAAACATTCATAATCGGTAATTTGCATTTGCGAGTCATGATGTCCAAAAATGATATTTCCCATTCCAGGAGCTACCCCGCAATCCATTACGGCAACTACTCCTTTTTCTTTTGCAAGTTCATCTAATCCAAAAGGATCTTCAGGATAAAAAGAAATATCTACTATATTTTTACCAGCTTCA
>ENA-ORDR01000268-ORDR01000268.1-marine-metagenome-genome-assembly--contig:-NODE-268-length-27602-cov-7.470699_pt1 | contig 27602 bp, 32 predicted proteins | sample MGYA00240993_ERZ508538 | MGnify/ENA primary metagenome ERZ508538 (study PRJEB26207, sample SAMN05421999) | marine metagenome | isolation source: Monterey Bay, California, USA | place: USA:Monterey Bay... | reverse complement strand
TTATATGCACCGGATTGAACGCTTACATCGTAAGGTCCACCAGGCTTCAGACCACCAGCATTAAATCTACCATTGGCACTAGTAGTTCTAGTAATGGTTGTATTTGTTGGAGTGTAAGTAACGCTAACATTCGCCCCGCTCACTGGAGCTCCGGCTGAATTAGTTACCACACCAGTGATATCAGATGTAAGTTCCTGTGAAAAAGCTGGAATAGCTATTAAGGCAACAACAAAGAATAAGTTACGCAAAGATTTCATAATTTCCTCTAAAAATTAATATTGGACTTCTATCTGAATTCTATACCTCTTTTAATGGGAATAAAAGTAACAATTAAGTAACAATTAAAAAACTTACTTAAACCTCAATGGTTTTAAATTTTGTGTAATCTTGAAGGGCTTCAGGAATTGTAATTAAGCTCTTTTGATCATAGCAATTCTCGATAATTGCTATGAGAGTTCTGCCCGCTGCAAGAGCAGATCCATTGAGAGTATGGGCGAATTGAGTCACCCCATCTTGCTTAAATCTTATTTTAGCCCTTCTTGCCTGAAAATCAGTGCAATTTGAGCAGGATGATATTTCTCTAAAACTCTCTTGACTGGGAATCCAAACCTCTAAATCGTATGTTTTAGCAGCCGAGAAACCTAGGTCACCAGTGCAAAGCTCTATCACCTGATAAGGCAGATTAAGCTCCTGCAAAATTACCTCAGCATTGCTGGTAAGAGATTCCAATGCTTCAAATGAATGATCAGGGTGGCAAATTTGTACAAGTTCAACTTTTTCAAATTGATGTTGCCGAATTAATCCGCGAGTATCTTTTCCATAGCTCCCTGCCTCAGACCTAAAGCAGCTGGTGTGAGCAGTAAGTTTTAGCGGCAGTGAATCCAATGAAACAATTTGATCTCGATATAGATTTGTAAGAGGCACCTCAGCGGTTGGAATTAGATAATAATCATCGGTTAATTGAAATAGATCATCTGCAAATTTGGGAAGCTGACCAGTTGCTTGAAGAGATTCCGTATTTGCTACCAAAGGAAGATAGTGCTCTTCGTATCCATGATCTTCTGCTTTATCAAGCATAAAAGATATTAGTGCTCGCTGCAGTTTTGCTACCTTGCCAGTTAAAACCGAGAACCGAGAGCCTGCAAGAATATTGGCCGCATCCATATTAATAAGAGAGGTAATGTCTAGATGATCTTTTCCTCCAAAGACAATAGGCTTGCCAAAATCTCTAATTTTAATATTGTCTTTTTCACCAGAGCCATGTGGTACAGAAGATGCGGGTAAATTTGGAATATCCAGTAAAAAATCTTGCAAAGAAGACTGGAGATCAGTGAGAGTTTTTGAGCAAGAATCAAGCTCACTTTTAACCTCGGTTATTTGTTGATTTAGAGCTGCGTCATCTTTTCCTTCTTTCTTCAAGAGACCATAATCTTTAGAGAGAGCATTTCTTTTTGCTTGCAAAGCTTCTGTTTTTATCTGGGTTGCTTTTCTATTAACTTCGAGATCCTCAAAAATGTTTAGATCTAATTCATATTTTTTTGATGCGAGGCTATTGGCAACTGAGGCTGAATCAGTTTTTATTAAATTTGTATCAATCATTTTTAAGAAGTTTTAAATAGAGCATATGCTATGTATGTACCAAGGATGCATGAGCCAATGGAAGCTAAGACATAAACTAAAGCATTTATATCTCGTCCATTATATAACATTTCAATTGTTTGCTGAGAGAAAGCTGACATAGTGGTAAATGATCCAAGAAAGCCAACCACTAAAAATAAATATAGATTATCTTTTAAATCAGTTAACTGAGTCATTGCAATGCCAATACAAAAGCATCCAAGAAAATTAACCACCATAATCCCAAGAGGCAGGGAAAAAAATGTATGATTCTTAAGACTCTCATTCAATAAATATCTGAGCGAAGCCCCTGCTCCGCCTCCAAAAGCAATGTATAGAATCTTAATCATAGTCTTGTTAACTCTATTCCGTGCTCAATCCCTAAATTATCAGTGTATCGAATAAGGCTTAAAATATTTTTATTAAATATAAATTTAATTTCTGGAGAATTATCTGCAGGGACAATGCTGAAGTTATTAGATTCATCGGGCATTATTGAGTATTCGGGGGATCGAGTGCTTAACCCTGAAAGCAATATTTTTATAAAAATGCTATTAATATCCTCTAGGCTTATAGCTCGAGACTGATTGAGTTCAAGATCAAAAATTGTCACCTTACCTTGACTGACCTCATAACGCTCTTTAAAAGGAGACAATATATTCACAACAAACCCTTTGCTGGTATTAAATAATATCTCGCCAGTTGATTCTTCTATTCTAAGATCAGACTGACTTAATGATCTTTCAACAAAAGAATAGTTATGAGATAAAGCTTCATTGAGTAAATCTGCAAGATTGCTTTCGTTGGCAAAAGTAAAGGATGAAAATAAACTGAGAGAATAAAATATTCTTGCGATCATTGCTGTTTGGGAACAAGTACTTCCCTGCTTCCATTGCTACTCATCTCTGAAACTAAGCCCGCAATTTCCATGGCCTCAATTAACCTTGCAGCCCTGTTATAACCTATTCTAAATTTTCTTTGCACAGCTGAGATAGAGGCTCTTCTTGACTCAATAACAAAATTCACTGCTTCATCATAAAGCTCGTCATCCTCATCAGATGATTCTGAGGAATCTGATCCTGACCAGCCTGGTATCGGACCTGTCTCTTGGAGATCAGAGGTGATCTCATCAAGGTAATTAGGTTCAGCTCTTTTTTTCCAACTATCAACAACTCTGTGCACCTCATCGTCGCCAACAAATGCTCCGTGCACTCTAATAGGGACTCCCTGGCCTGATGGCATATATAACATATCTCCCCACCCGAGTAACTGCTCAGCGCCACCCTGATCTAGAATAGTTCTTGAATCGATTTTAGAGGATACTTGAAAGGCAATTCTGGTCGGGACATTAGCTTTAATTAATCCTGTAATGACATCCACTGAAGGTCTTTGAGTTGCAAGAATTAAATGTATGCCTGCGGCTCGAGCTTTTTGGGCGATCCTGGCGATTAGATGCTCTACCTTCTTTCCTACCAGCATCATCATGTCGGCAAATTCATCCACCACTACTACAATAGATGGGAGTTCCTCTAATTCAATCTCATCTTCCTCTTTAAAAGGATCAAGTAACGGCTCTCCTGCTGCTTTAGCTTCTGCAACTTTTTGATTAAAGCCAGCCAAACCTCTTACACCTAATTCTGACATTAATTTATATCTTCTATCCATCTCAGCAACACACCATCGAAGGCCATTCGCTGCATCTGTCATATCTGTAATCACAGGAGTTAAAAGATGAGGTATGCCCTCGTAGACTGATAATTCAAGCATTTTAGGATCGATCATAATCAAGCGAACGTCCTTAGGATCGGATTTAAACAATAAGCTCAGCAGCATCGCATTAATACCAACAGATTTACCAGACCCTGTGGTTCCTGCAACTAATAAATGAGGCATTTTTGCTAAGTCCACCACAATTGGCTTCCCTGCAATATCTTGTCCTAAAGCTAGAGATAAAGGAGAAACTGATTTATTAAATACATCTGAAGATAAGATTTCGGTCAAGCGGACCATTTTTCTGTTTGTGTTTGGAATCTCTACACCAACCACTGACTTGCCCTCAATCACTTCGACCACTCGAACACTTTTAACCGCAAGTGATCTAGCAATGTCCTGAGCAATGTTGGTGATCTTACTGGCCTTTGTGCCTGGAGCAGGTTGAATTTCAAACCTTGTAACAACTGGCCCAGGAATAACTGAAGTTACCTTAGCCTCAACACCAAATTCATCTAGCTTTACTTCTAACAAATCAGCCAATTGGTTCAGCTCATCTTGACTCAAGGAAGATCCATCGTCCAAGGCGCGATCAAGCAAATCAGTGGATGGCATCTCAGCATCAAGCTTGGAATCTTTTGATTTATAAACAGTAGATGAAGCTTTGGAGCTCGCTTCTTTTGTAGAGGATATCTCAGATGAAATTGATTTTGCAGCTGAAGCTAAAGGCTCTGATGAGTCTTCTGATACAGGTTTAGTCTTAGGGAGATTTAACTCTCTAGGCTGAGCATCAGAAAGTGGTTTTTCTAGTGGTATTTTTTTAGTTTTAAAAAACTCTTTAATCTCTATTGATTGCAACTTTTCAAAACTCATTAAAACAAAACCTTTAAGAGCATTCATTAGATATGAGGTTGCTGCTAATGAATAGCGGCCCACCGAATCAATGACTGTAAGCCATGAAAATGAAAAAGTTAACGAGGCAGCTATGAGTGTGAAAATAAAGATAAAAAGTAACGAGCCAACCACACCAAATATATTTGAAAGATTCGTGAAAATAATCTCTCCTAAGATTCCGCCCGACGAGCCTTGTGGAAAAAAATCTCCACTAAAGTAGTATTCACAGATTGTTGAAAAAGAAAGAACTAATATAGTTGCCGAGCTTAACTTAATGAGAGTGTAAAGATTGTTCTTAGGCTTATAAAAGAATAGGAGTCGAATTGCTGCAAATGAAGCAATAAATAAAATAAGATAAGCTCCCATGCCAGCAACTGAAAAAAGTGCATCTGAAAGGTATGCACCAAATGGCCCTCCAAGATTAACAACGGAATCTGAAAGCGAAGCTACAGAGGAAAAACTAGAATCAAGAGCCGAATAAGAAAGCAGAGAAATAAATATATATAGCGCAGAACCCAGACATAAAAATGCTATAACATTTTTTAAGGTGCCTGCTGATAGATTTGAATCTTCAGATTGTTTAGCGATAGTAATCTCCGGTTTCAAATATTATATTTGAAATAGTCTATTAAGTTAGAAAAGATAACAATTTCTTTACACTCTATCTTATAATTCACACATGGAATATCAACATCACAAGCTCATTATCTTAGGTTCAGGTCCAGCAGGTTATGCTGCAGGTATATATGCTGCGAGAGCAGGCTTAAATCCAATACTTTTAACCGGAGCTGAAGAAGGTGGTCAACTAACCACAACAACAGATGTCGAAAACTGGCCGGGAGACTCAGATGGATTGCAGGGACCAGAGTTAATGCAACGCATGAGAAAACATGCTGAGATGTTTGATGTAAAAGTTATTAATGATCACATTCATGAAACTATTCTAGGTGATGGTTCATTGAAACTTCATGGCAGTCAGAACTGGTCTTCAGATGCTCTCATCATTTCAACTGGAGCGAGCGCCCAATATCTTGGCTTACCTTCGGAAAAAGAATTTCTAGGGAAAGGTGTTTCTGCCTGTGCTACTTGTGATGGATTCTTTTATAAAAATCAAGAAGTTGCTGTTGTTGGAGGTGGTAATACTGCCGCAGAAGAAGCCTTGTATTTATCAAGAATATGCTCAAAAGTTCATTTAATTCACCGAAGAGATAAACTTAGAGCCGAAAAGATCCTTCAAGATAGAGTTGCTGAAGCGGTAAAAGAAGGAAAAATTGAAATGCACTGGAATTCAGAGTTACAAGAAGTTCTTGGAGATCAGAGGGGTGTACATTCCATAAAAATCTCAGAAAATGGCAGTTCTAATACTTTGGAACTTAATGGGGTTTTTATTGCAATTGGGCATCATCCAAATACAGAAATTTTTAAAGGTCAGCTAGATATGGAGAATGACTACATCACCATTAAGTCTGGCACCAATGGCTTTGCAACAGCAACAAGCACTCCGGGTGTCTTTGCTGCGGGAGATGTTTCAGATCAAATATACAGACAAGCAATTACTTCTGCAGGTTTTGGCTGCATGGCAGCCCTTGATGCAGAAAGATTCTTGTCAGAATAGCTTACTGACCTGAGACCCAAAATACAGCGCCCATCACAGCAACTACTACGATAAGTAGAGCTACTTTGGCATCGCTTGCACTATCCTCATTTGCTTCCTGTGATTCAAAATATTCTTTAAGATGATCCGACATTTATTACTCCTTGTGATTTAAAACAACCCTTCCTTGCTGGCCGCCCTGAAGAATTATTTGAATTTCTTCGCCTAACTGTTCTTTGGAAACCTCTTTAGTTGAACCAGATAAATCTAGCTCCCACTCATTAGCAAATTTTTTCCATAAACTTTCCTTAAATTCAATGGGAGTTTCTGCTGAATCAATCCCGCAAAGATTAATGCCTCTTAAAATAAATGGAAAAACAGTTGTATTAATTTCTATGCCACCCACATTTCCGCAACATGATACTACGCCATGCGGAGCAATTTCAGAGAGAAGTTTGCTTAATATACTGCCGCCAACCGTATCAACTGCACCAGCAAATAAGGGTCTTACCATTGGTTTAGAAGGTTCGTTTAAATAGTCTTCTCTAAGAATGATTGAGGTAGCGCCTAATTGAGTTAAAAAATTCTTAGCCTCTGGCTTGCCAGTCAAAGCACTGACATTAAATCCTAATTTAGATAAGATCATTACCGCAACAGATCCGACTCCGCCAGTTGCACCGGTAACCATTATTGGAAGTTCACTGCTTGGTTTAGAATCCATTATTTTGATCACACTTGCGGCTGCCGTTATCCCAGCGGTTCCTATCGACATTGCCTCTAAGGCAGAAAGATTTTCTGGTTTTTTAACAATCCAACCCTCAGGAACAGTAATGAACTCACCAAATCCTCCGGGCGTATTCATTCCTAGATCATAACCGGTAACTATAACTTCATCGCCCTCAGCAAATAATGTTGACGCTGAATCTGTTACAACGCCGGCAGCATCAATACCAGGCACAAAAGGATAATTTCTTGTGACACCCTTAACACCAGTTGCTGATAATGCATCTTTATAATTAAGAGATGAGTGAGAAACTTGAATCTGCACAAACCCCTGCTCAGGTTTAATTAAATCCAGTTCAGCTATAGAGGCTGAGAAGTTACCTTCTGATTCTTGAATATAATAAGCCGAATACTTCATTACCTTGGTGTCATTCTCATTCCAGAGTCCAAACGTATGGTTTCTCCGTTTAGATAAGTGTTTTCAACAATGTGTGCAGCTAGCGAACCAAATTCTGCTGGCTCACCAAATCTATGAGGGAACTGAGTTGACTGAAGCAAAGGTTCTCTAACCTTGTCTGGAGCCATTTTCATTAAAGGAGTATCAAAAATACCAGGTGCGATTGTATTTACCCTGATTGAATGTCTTGCAAGGTCCCTTGCTGCAGTTAAGGTTAACCCAATGACGCCAGCTTTTGAGGCGCTGTATGCAGACTGCCCAATTTGACCTTCGTAACCAGCCACAGATGCAGTGTTTATAATAACGCCCTTCTCACCTGACTCTGACTCTTCGTTCTTATCCATAAGCTCTGCTGCTAAACGCATAACATTAAATGTTCCAACAAGATTGAGATCTATGATGAATTTAAAATGATCTAACGGATGGGGAGCTTCTTTACCAAGAATTCTTCCGCCGTAACCTGTTCCAGCACAATTGATTGCTACATCAAGCCTTCCAAAAGATTCTTTAATAAATGTCATTGCATCTATTACAGGTTGCTCTTCCATGATATTTGTATTGATATATTTAACATTATCGTCGCCTAATTCATCGCAAATAGCCTTGGCATTATCGTCGTTGATATCAAGAATCATGACCTTTGAGCCATGAGCAACAAAATGTCTTGTAGACGCCTCACCCAACCCAGATGCTCCGCCAGTGATTGCTATAACTTTATCCTTAAGTTCCATGTTATTTCTCCTGCTTTCCTAATTAATTGGTAATCAATAATTAGCTAATGTTTGTTGTAAATGCTGAACAATTATACCTATAAATTTACAAATCATTCGAATAAAAATCTTGACAAATAGAATTGGCATCAAAATTGCATATTAGATTATGTAACTTTAATTAATTTTCTAAAAAAGGAGTAAATATGAAAAGATTATTTTTGTTTATGGGGCTAACTATAATGTTATCCATGCCTACATTTGCCGCAGTAAGTGCAAACGTTGCTTTTGCATCAGACTATGTCTGGAGAGGAATGACTCAAAGCGACGGCCCTGCAATACAGGGTGGTTTTGACTTTGAAGATGAAAGCGGTTTTTACGCAGGAATCTGGGGCTCTAATGTGAACTTTAATGATGGTGCTGGCAGTGAGCTAGATTACTACGCAGGATATGGCTTCTCGCTTGGAGACATCGGAGTTGATATTGGATACATAGCCTTTGATTACCCGGAAAACCAAACTGGATTAGATTTTGAAGAAATCTATCTTGGCTTAAGCTTTGGTGACCTTGGGCTAACACTTGCGTCCGGTCAAGACGGAGCACCAGATTACACAGAAGTTTCCTATGGATTAGGCCCTGTTTCGATTGCTTACGGTGAATACGATGACTATGGCGACAATTTAACAGTCAGTTATGGTTTTTCATGTGGATCATATGACTGCGGGATTACTGCATACGACTTTAGTGATAGCGGATATGGCGCTGATGAAGATGGTTTTTTCTTTTCAATATCTGCAAGTCTATAAGTTATGAAATTAGTTACTGCAATTATCAAACCCTTCAAACTTCAAGAAGTAAGGGAAGCTCTCATTGCTGCAGGCATAGAGGGTTTAACAATCTCTGAAGTCAAAGGGTATGGCCGACAAAAAGGTCATGTAGAAATGTACAGAGGGGCTGAATACACTGTTGATACTCTCCCTAAAATAAAAATTGAAGTTATTACTCAAGATGATGACTTAACAACTGTAACCGAAACTATTATTTCATCCTCACACACTGGTGCCATTGGTGATGGAAAAATTTTTGTATCAAGTCTTGACGAAGTCATACGAATTCGTACAGGCGAAACTGGCAATGAAGCCATTTAATTAAGGAGTAAATTATGGAAGAAATTAAATTTGCCCTAGACACGTTTTATGCAATCATGTCTGGAGCTCTCGTTATGTGGATGGCAGCTGGTTTTACAATGCTGGAAGCCGGTCTAGTCCAGAAAAAAGATGTATCTGAAATTGTAACCAAGAATCTTGGATTATTTTCAATTGCATGTGTAATGTACTTGGTATGTGGCTTTGTGTTGATGTATCCGTCTGACGCTATATTTGCAATTGCGGGCGGCCTAGATGAAGCGGGAGATGTTATTTCATATGGAATTTTACCTTCCATTGGAACTTCATGGGGGCTATCTACTGATATGCCTTTAGAAGAAATTGGTATGGCATACAGCATGGACTATTCTCAACAAGCAGACTTCTTTTTTCAAGTCGTCTTTGTTGCTACAGCTATGTCAATCGTTTCTGGCGCTGTCGCCGGAAGAATGAAGTTAATACCGTTTTTTATTTTCACAGTTATCCTGACTGGTTTCATTTACCCTATTCAGGGATACTGGAATTGGGGCGGAGGCTTTTTAAGTACTCTTGGTTATTCTGACTATGCAGGCTCAGGAACAGTGCATTTGTTAGGTGCGGCTGCTGCTCTGGGAGTTGTAACATTGCTTGGGCCTAGGAATGGAAAGTACGGTGCAAATGGATCTGTTAATCCTATGCCTGGTTCAAATATTCCCCTAGCTGCTTTGGGTGTGCTAATCCTTTGGTTGGGTTGGTTTGGATTTAATGGTGGCTCAGAACTAGTTATTAGCGATGAAGCTAGTGCTATTGCTGTTAGTCAGGTATTCCTAAATACAAACATGGCTGCTGCTGGTGGAGTTATTGGCGCATTAATATTGAGCCTTGCTATGACAGGCAAGAGTGATGTAACCATGGTAATTAACGGCGCTATTGCTGGTTTAGTAGCAATTACTGCTGGCCCAAGTGCTCCAAGTGGCGGTGAAGCTGTCATCATAGGCTTGATTGGTGGGTGCATTGTTTACGCATCCATTCTATTTTTTGATAGAACTTTAAGAATTGATGATCCTGTAGGAGCTATTTCAGCTCACGGTATCGTTGGAATTTTTGGAGTCATGGTTGTGCCATTCACAAATGTAGATGCATCATTAGTTACGCAGTTGTATGGAGTCCTTGCTATTGGTGGATTTGGATTTTTAGCAAGCTATGCATCGGTTTACTTGATCAATCTAGTCATGCCAATTAGAGCTTCAGACGAGGAGCAATCAGTTGGGCTTGATGTTTCAGAGATAGGCGTAGAAGCATATCCTGAATTTAAGTAGATAAGACACGAGCAAACTGCTTGCAAAATAAAAAAGCCGTCATAAGACGGCTTTTTTTTGCCTTAAAACTCCTTTTGCACTCAAATAGATCACAAATTTCTACAACTAGCTATTTTTTACTTTAAAAGTATTAATTAACATAGTTGTTTTTTGGCATGATAATTGCATGTTCATATAAATAAGAAATAAATATATAAGGGGTAAATTCAATGAAGCTAATAACGGCTATTATTAAACCATTTAAACTCGAAGAAGTGCGTCAAGCCTTGCTTGATTTTGGTGTAGAAGGGCTCACTGTGACAGAAGTTAAAGGGTTTGGAAGGCAAAAAGGTCACACAGAATTATATCGAGGTGCAGAATACACTATTGATACTCTGCCCAAAATAAAACTTGAAATATTAACTATCGAAGAATCCTGTCAATCAATTGTTGAAGTAATCATGAAATCTGCCAATACAGAAAAAATTGGTGATGGAAAGATCTTTATTACAAATATTGAGAGTGTTATCAGGATCAGAACAGGAGAAAAAGATAATGAAGCAATTTAATTTTACAGGAGCTAAGACCATGAAATCATTTAATATATTTGCACTTGCTATACTGACATGTGCTTCTCCTTCCTTGCTTGCATCTGAAATAAATGCTGGTGATACCGCTTGGATTCTTACTGCAACTGCGTTGGTTTTATTTATGACCCTACCAGGTCTTGCTCTTTTTTATGGCGGCTTGGTTCGAACTCAAAATGTATTGTCCGTGCTAATGCAATGTTTTGCTATTTGCTGCATTGTTTCTGTGCTTTGGGTTGTCTATGGTTATAGCTTGGCTTTTACCGGCAATGGTTCAATCATTGGTGGGACAGACGCCCTCTTTCTATCAAACTTAACAAGGGATGCGGCATCTGGAACTCTGCCCGAAAGTTTATTTATAGTGTTTCAAATGACCTTTGCGGTAATTACTCCTGCTTTAGTGGTGGGTGCGTTTGCTGAAAGAATGAGATTTAGTGCAATGTGTATTTTCACGGTCTTATGGGTAACTTTGGTTTACCTCCCAGCTTGTCATATGGTTTGGGGTGGTGGATACCTTTCTAACCTTGGCGTGATAGATTTTGCCGGCGGCTTGGTTGTCCATGCAACATGTGGTGTTGGAGCTTTGGTTGCAGCAATCATGTTAGGTCCAAGGAAAGGTTTCCCAGGGTCTGCTTTGGTGCCCCACAATAGACCAATGGTTGTTATGGGAGCAGCTATGCTTTGGGTTGGTTGGTTTGGATTTAATGGTGGAAGTGCTGTGGCGGCTGATTCGAATGCTGCAATGGCTATTCTGGTGACACATATCAGTGCGGCGGTAGGTGCGTTAACTTGGATGTCAGTTGAATGGATTAAAACAGGTAAGCCAACTGTAATTGGTATTGCAACTGGCATGGTGGCTGGCTTGGCAACTATTACACCTGCCTCTGGAACTGTTGGCCCTCAAGGAGCCTTATTAATAGGGTTTTCAGCTGGTTTAGTTTGTTTTTATGCCACTCAAATTATTAAAGGTTACTTTAAAATTGATGATTCCTTGGATGTATTTCCAGTACATGGTGTGGGCGGTATTTTAGGAATATTAATGTTGGCATTTATCGGAAAGCCAGACGGATTCCTGGGAGCTGGCTCAAGTGGTTTTGATCCGTCAGTCATAGAGCAATTTATGATTCAGCTTCAGGGTGTTGTAGTAATTTGCTTATGGACTTTTATATTCTCATGGCTTGCTTTAAAAGTAACCGGACTAATTACTCCGTTAAGAATAGATGAGCAAAGTGAATTTGAAGGGCTCGACATAACCGAGCACAACGAAACTGGATATCACACCAGCTAGTATTTAGGTTTAACTGCTCTTTTGAATAACTGGATTGGCGTATTGATTTAAGAATTTTAATCGTGCGCCATCATCCAGGTTTGCCATTCTCTGGCTTAACAAGTCTTTTGCTTCAGAGATATCTTCATCTGCAAATTGATGAATGCATTCATGTTCTGTTTTGAGCATTGATGCTGCAGCGAAATTTGTTGGATGTAAGTAATACGTAGAAGTAATTTCTTTGCTAATTTTACTGGCCACAACCTCATAGCTATCAATATCTTTGCACTGAATTGGCTGGCCAACATTAATGGTCACATTGCCTTTTTGGCCATTGATGCCATTGGCTATGCTAATCAAATCTTCATTTTCACTTTTCTCATAGCTGTTGTTTTGGTCCAAAGCATTGAGCTCGATTGCTTTAAGGCAATCGTTAGGATCAAGCTCATAAGATATTGAAACTGGCACTACCTTCAAAGCATTAAAATATTGACCCAAAGATTGTGTTTTTCTCTCAGTTAGATGGATCATCTTTAACATTGCCGGATCAGTCTCATCAATTCCATCTTTCGCGCGACCTTGTTTTTGTGCAATCCATATTGATTCACCAGCTTCCAAGATCGTATGCTGGATAAACTGAGATGCTAGAGAAAGTCCCATATAAATTTCTTTTTTGTTTCCAGATCTCTGAATAATGAAACTTTTATTCAATCGCATTAGGTCTGATGCCCACTTTTCTTTCATTAAATTATTTCCAACAGCCATATTAAAAGTTTTATGCCCTGCTCTATTAAGAGAAAGATTTAGTAACGCTGCATCAAGAGATATATCTCTATGATTAGATATAAATAAGTACTGAGAATTCGAATCTAAATTAGAAATACCTTTAACATCTAAATGTGAAATAGAGGTTTTGATCATCTGATCCATCAAGCTCTTAAAAATTTCTTGGTAGCCTTCAATGCTGTGAATGTTTTTTACTTGAGATTTCAGCAGAATTTTAACTAGAGACGTAAAAAATGGAAGTTTGTTAAAATACTTAGAATATTTCAGACTAATGAGAGCCTCTAATACAGCTGGGTCCTCAATTAAAGATGACAATACCGGTTGCACCTCATGATCTTGATAGGGACGAATCGCTAGAAAGGGATCCACGAATTTAACCAAGCAGCTGGATCATAACTCCAGCAGCAACTGCCGAACCTATAACGCCGGCTACATTTGGTCCCATGGCATGCATTAAAAGAAAGTTTTGAGAATCGCTCTCTAGACCGACTTTATTGGCAACTCGAGCTGCCATTGGTACTGCAGAAACTCCTGCCGCACCAATTAAAGGATTAATTTTATTTACACTTAAAAGATTCATAAGCTTTGCCATCAAGACCCCAGCTGCAGTTCCAATTGAAAATGCGATAATTCCCAATGAAAGAATCCCAAGAGTTTCAGCCGTTAAGAATTGATCTGCTGCCAGCTTTGATCCCACTGCTAAACCTAAAAAGATAGTTACAACATTTATTAAAGAGTTTTGTACAACATCGCTCAGCCTTTCGACTACCAATGACTCTCTCATAAGATTGCCAAAACAAAACATCCCTATAAGAGGTGCTGCACTAGGAAGTAACATTCCCACCAGTAAAACCAAAATCAATGGAAAGATAATTTTTTCTCTTTGAGAAACTTCTCTTAACTGAACCATTCGTATCTTTCTCTCTGAGTCAGTTGTTAATAATCTCATGATTGGTGGTTGGATCAATGGGACAAGAGCCATATAAGAGTATGCTGCCACTGCTATGGCGCCAAGTAGCTCTGGGGCTAGGATAGAAGATACATATATTGCAGTTGGACCATCAGCGCCACCGATAATTCCTGTTGCAGCAGCCTGCTTCAGAGTAAAGGAAACTAATCCCAAATGATTTAAAAGCAAAGCTCCAATAACTGTAGCGAAAATTCCAAACTGTGCCGCTGCTCCTAGGATCAATGTTTTTGGATTTGCCAGCATGGGACCAAAATCAGTCATCGCTCCTACACCCATAAATATTACCAAGGGTGCAACACCAGAGGCAATTGCAACACTGTAAAAGGTGCTTAAGATTCCAGGTTTATAACCAAGCTCTAGAGCATATTCATTTAAAAGCCATATCTGAGAATGAGACGCTGTCTTCATAAAGGTTTGTAAAGACTCAGTCTCTGGAAGAACAATTAGTGACAGAGCGCCTGCTAACTGCTCAGGGTATCCAGCATAAATTAGTTTCTCGATTGGAGAGAGAGCCAATCCAATTTCAGGGATATTCGTTAGAATTGCACCAAAACCAATGGGCAGCAACAAAAGAGGTTCAAACTTTTTACTAATGGCGAGATATAAAATTATCATGCCTACACCCAGCATAATAAATTGTCCGGAAGTAGCGCTAAAGATGCCTAAATTTAAAAAAATAGCTTCTAAGTTCATCTCTATGCAATCTCAAACAAAGGATCGCCAGGCTTCACAGAATCACCAGGTTTCACAAATATTTTTGTAACAACCCCTGCTCCCGGGCTTTTGATTTCTGTTTCCATCTTCATTGCTTCTAGTATCAATACAGTGGAGTCCGGCTCTAATGACTGACCCTCTTGCGCAATCAATTTAAAAATATTGCCACCCAATGGAGCATTGATTATTGAGCCTGAGCCAGCTTGAGCTGCATGAGATGGTTGCTCATTAGCACTTTTGACTGAAGACCCATTAATTTCAACTGAATTATTACTCTTTACGACTACTGAGTATTCTTTATCATCGATGGAGACCAAATAAGATGAATCAGCCAGCTCGAGAATATCAGCTGGCTCAGTTTCAAAGAAATCTGGATCTGATTGATGCTCTAAGAATGCTAAGCCAATTTCTGGGAACATGGCATATGTAAGAATATTCTCATCAGAACAATCAATTTTAAGATCTTTTTCAATAAGAGCTGAATTAAAACTTCCAACAATCTCATTATAATTATCACTAATTAGATCAGCGGGCCTACAAGAAATTACCGCAGAATCCCCTATGCTATTTTGTTGCAAATCCTTGCTTACTGGAGCAGGAGTAGCTCCATACTCACCTTTAAGCAAAGATTTTACTTCGTTAGTAACGGTTGAATATCGAGAATTGGAGAGAACGTTAATGACTGCCTGGGTTCCAACAATTTGTGAAGTTGGAGTAACAAGAGGTATGTACCCTAAATCTTTTCTCACCCTTGGAATTTCCTGGATTACCTCATCAAATCTATTGAGTGAATCTTGAGCTTTAAGTTGATTTTCAAGGTTTGTTAACATGCCTCCAGGCACCTGAGATGCTAGTATTCTTGCATCCACTCCCCTCAAGGACCCTTCAAAATTTTTGTATTTTTTTCTAACTGTTTGGAAATGTTCAGCCACTGGAATTAATTTATCTAGATCAAGTCCAGTATCTTTATTAGTGCCGTCAAGAATGCTGATAATTGTTTCGGTTGGTGAATGCCCATAAGTCATGCTCATGGATGAGATGGATGTATCAATATTATCAAGACCTGCTTCAATTGCTTTGATTCCTGTTGCAACAGACATGCCTGTGGTTGCATGACAATGAAGATGTATGGGTATTTCTAGCGATTCTTTTAACTTTGAGACAAGCTCAAATGCTACGTAAGGTTTTAACAATCCTGCCATGTCCTTAATGGCAAGAGAATGAGCTCCCATATCCTGAATAGTTTTTGCTAAATCAACCCACAAATCAATTGTATGGACTGGGCTGGTAGTATATGAAATGGTGCCTTGAGCATGACCCTCCACCTCAATCACTGATTGCATCGCCTGATACATATTTCTAGGATCATTCAATGCATCAAAGACTCTAAATACATCGACGCCATTAGTTTTAGAGCATTCAACAAATTTCTTCACGACATCATCAGCGTAATGCTTGTAACCCAGCAAATTTTGCCCTCTCAATAGCATTTGCTGAGGTGTATTTGGCATCATGGATTTAATTTTTCTAATTCTGTCCCATGGATCCTCACCAAGATATCTAATGCACGAATCAAAAATTGCACCACCCCAAGACTCAACAGACCAAAACCCTACTTGGTCTAACTGCTTAAGAGATGCCTCCATGTCTTGGTATCTAAATCTCGTTGCCAGTAAAGATTGATGTCCGTCTCTAAGAACAACCTCTGTTACACCTATTTTGTTTGATTCTGTCATGTTTGACGATGCTCCATTATCTCGTGAATAATTCGCTCATGAATCTTATTAATAGATTCATTGGCGCTCGCATTAGAAACTGCAGGAGTGTTATTGTTAGATGATTCTGAAAAAAGTAATCTCAATAAGTAAATTGAGATGATAAGTGCCAATAGGAAAAAAAATACCACTATCATTCCTGTTAACAGCAAGTTAATACCTGATTCTATTAATGTGCTTCCTGTTTCCATCACCTACAAAGCCCTCGCATTAAAAACTCTTATATAACGAAATATCGATTTTACACCAATCTCGGTACAATATTAAAATGGAATATCATTCATATCTTCAGCAACAAGGAATTTCAATTTCTGCGCATCGAGGTGGAAGCTTGGAAGCACCAGAAAATACATTAGAAGCGTTTAAATATTCATTAGACTTAGGATGTAAATACATTGAAACAGATGTTCAACTTTCATCTGATGGTATCCCATATATCTTTCATGACGATGATTTAAAGCGCATCTTAGGACGAGATATTTTATTTAATTCAATGCCTAGCTCTGAAATAGATAGCTTAATAATATTTCAAAAATATTCTATTCCAACATTAGAGGCTGCTCTGCTTGAATTTCCAGAGGCTTTATTTCAAATTGATGTGAAGACTGATGAGGTTGCAATGCCAGCATTGGAGACTATTAAAAAGTGTGCAGCAATGCCTAGGGTTTGCATCGCAAGTTTTAATAGCGATAGATTAAAAAGAGTGAGCGAAGCTTACCCGGATGTCTGTCTTTCTATGGGACCAAAAGAAGTTTTAAAATTGCTTTTATCAAGCTTTAGGCTTTACCACAAAGATGTTCCCGGTCATTGTTTGCAAATTCCCATCTATCAGTATGGATTAAAGCTAGTCACTCAAAGATTTATAAATTATGTACAAAAGCGAGGTCTAAAAATAATGGTTTGGACAATCAATGATCAAGAGACCATGCAGACTCTAATAGATATGGGTGTAGATGGAATTATTACCGATCGACCTAGTGCACTCAAAGAGTTGCTTAGCAAAGCTTAGGCAGCTGGTTTTTCCGCAACAATTCTCCAATTTAAATCAGCAATTTTCGCTTTTTCAGCATCCGTCCATGCTTCACCGCCGGTCTGGAGAAGCTCTAATGACTCCTCAACCCATGGTGGAAGTATTCTAACTTTTTCAAGAAAGCGAATCACTTTTCGAATCCCAAAAATAAGATTGCGCTTCTGCTCGCATATTGGCCACGCCGGTCTTTGAGATGGTTCAGATACTAGTATTTTAAAGCCTGCTCTTTCTAGAGCTGCACAAACATCTGCGGGATACATAGATTGAGTTGCGGCTAAAGTTGGAAGATAAATTTTATGCAGCGCAGCATGCTCGGGATTATTCCAATCAAAATAAGGTGACAAGAGATATTCAGAACAAGCGTAGCGTGTCCCTGGCTTTAAGATTCGATACATTTCCCTGGCACAGTCATCAAGTTCTTCGGTTTTAAAAAATGGCCAAACAGCTTGGACTGAAAAGCACCCATCAAAAGATTCAGAATCATAATCCAGTGGATCATGATGGTTGCCCTCTTTAAAGTGGAGCCTATCGGTCATATTAGTTTCCGCTGCCCATTCAATAGCATTCTCAATCTGATTGGGGTCGATGTTATAACCAGAAACCTGACCGCCGGTCATTGTTGCTAAATAATGAGCTATTCTGCCTCGCCCACATCCCATATCTAATAGATGAGATGATTCAGGATTTTGAAGATTTAGTTGTTTTAGGAGCGCTTGTTCACAAATCAATTGATTGTCATACAAGCCCTTAGAGTCATCATACTGGGGCGGAATGTATAGCTTTTCTAGATCAAAAACAGAAAGCATATTATTTAAAACTTTATAGTATGCAGCGACTGCCTTTGTTTCATCTGCAGTCTCAGTTTTCTCGCCGCCTTGCATGCGTTGAAAAAACTTGTACGCATCAATACAGGCTTGTTTATCCTCAGCCGATATTGTTGCCAGTCTTTTGAGTCCCGTGAAAGAAGTTTTAATTCTGTACCAATTCATTTTGTGCGCTCCTAATATCAAATTGCTGAGAATTAGTTTCGCATACTAGTTAAGAATTAAAAAATAGATAGCTCCATTGGTAAGAATTAATTTTGCTTAAGTTTTTTCACTTCATTGAAAATATCTTGAATATCGCTTAAACCCAGTGGTTTTTTTGTGCTGAATATTGTAAAAATTTTATAATAAGGGCTCTGCTCCATCAACAAAGTATTATGGGACTTCTCTATGGTGTCACTTATGTAGTTCAAATAATCTGGGGTTGTCTCTTTGTCAGCTTTATCTCGAAGGGCTGGAAAATAATCTAAGAATAGCTTTTCTTGATCATCCATTAGCTCTGAAGAAATTTGCTAAAGATTTTTCTAGCAAACATATACATTGGAATAATTATGCTAGAGGTAATAATGAGCTCAAGCCATGTATCAAATTCTAGAAAATCTCTAATCATCCCGGCCAAGAATAAACTCACGAGACCAAGCAGGCTATACAAAATAATTGAGTTTCTATTAAAGAGATTCATGAGGGCTTTTTACTTTTAGAAGGATAATTCCGCCCATGATAAACAGAGCTGCGATAGGTATCAAGCCGGATTTAGTATCATTTGTCATGGTAACAAAGATAGCTACCATAGCTGGACCCATAAAAGCTCCGGCGCGACCAAACATATTATAAAAACCAAAATATTCACCTGCTTCTTGCTGAGGAATTAAGGTTGCATAGTAACTTCTAGAAATAGACTGAATGCCACCTTGAATGGCTCCAACCATAGCAGCCAATATATAGAACTCCATTGCACTGGATAGAAAGGCAGAATATCCGACCACAATCAGATAAAGGAATATCGTTATAAGCAAAGTATTTTTATCTCCAATGCGAGAGGCTACCTTCGACCAAAGAAGAGTTGTGGGAAAGGCAACAAATTGCACCAAGATTAAAGCCACAATAATATCGCTGCTGGGCAAACCAAGATTTAAAGCAAAATCTGCTGCCATAGCCATGATGGTATGCACACCATCAATGTATAAGAAAAAAGCTAAGAGAAAGATAAAAACATTCTTTTTTGATGAGACAGTTTTAAGGGTATGCAAAACTTTTTGAAAAGCTAAGGTTATTTTATTGCCAGGTAAAGTTTCTCCTTGATCTTTGATCCGCAACATAATTGGGATCAAAAATAATGTCCACCAAACCGAGACACTCAAAAAGGACCACTGGACTGCTTCAGCAACACTATTTAAACCAAAAAATTCTGGCTTGATAGTCATAGCAGCATTGAGTAAAAAAAGTGACCCTCCGCCAAGGTAGCCAAAAGCAAAACCATAGCTTGAAATTTTAGCGATATTAGATTCATCAGAAACTTGGATTAACATTTTGTCATACAGGGTATTGCCTGCAGCAAAGCAATAGTTAGCTATACCAAAAAATATTAATGCATAAAGCCATGATCCAGCTGGAATAAAGTAAAGAGCAGCAACAGAAATAATTGCAATGCAGGCAAAACCACTAAATAAAATCTTAGTCATTCTAGAAACATCCGTAATCGCTCCAATGAATGGAGATGTAAATAGCAATACAAGATTTGATATGGTTAGGCCCCATCCTAAATAAGCCGTTTTAACCTCAGCTTCTAAACCAGTTGCCCAAAAATCATTAAAAAATATGGGGAAAAAGGCTGCAATAACAGTGGTCGCAAAAGCTGAGTTTCCTCCGTCATATAAGATCCAGGCTTTCGCCTCTGGTGATAACTTAGGCTTGTTCATACCAACAAATTCCATCGACTAGGTATTTTTTAGCTCGATTTCTTTTAATCAAGCAATTTAAATGACCCAGAGCTTCTCCGGTAGCCATGATTAGATTGCTGTCATCAATCTCTCTTTTAAACAGAATATCAAATACATCAACTGATCTTTTAGGTTTAGCTAAAGCAGCATGCAGCTTATCAAGAGAAGTTTCATGGTGATCAATGAGAGCATGAAGTCTTTTGTGCGCTCCTACAAAAGGTCGACCATGTCCTGGCAGCACCAATACATCTTCTGGCAAGGCTTTAATTAATTTGTGGCAACTAGAAATCCAATCTTCCACCGGATTAGCCTCTGGCTCTGTCGGGAAAATACCTACATGAGAGCTTATAGTTGGTAATAGCTGATCGCCGCTAATAAAAATATTTAACTCTTTTGAGAACAAGCATAGATGTTCTAGGGTATGGCCACTGCCATCAATGACCAACCACTCAATGCCATTGATGTTGATCGAATCCTGGTCCTTTAAGCGAGTATATGAGTGAGGAAGAGGATGGATAATTGATCCAAAAAAACCAAATCTTTTGGTAAAAGATTCAATTTGTTCCACCGTCATGCCTGCTTGGGTATAAAAATTGATTGCTTCATTTGGAACATGATCACCAGTATCAGCTGCCAACATTCGACATTGAAGATAGTCCGTCCTGCTCATGCTAAAAGAGGTTTTATAATTTTCTACGAACCAACCCGCCATTCCAATGTGGTCAGGATGCATGTGAGTAACTATAACGTCGTTGATAGTAAGCTCCTCTGATTCAATAAGGTCTTTCCATGCATTTTTGGTATCGTCTAGATGCATTCCAGTGTCCACCAGTGTGAGATTGGTATTTGGCCCTAAGGCCCACAGGTTGATGTGGTTCAGGGACATGGGAAGTGGCATCCTTACCCAGCGAACATGCTCATTGATTACAAATGAGGTTCCAGACTTGGGAACTGTATCGATTGGAAATTCTAGTCTATGTTCAGTGCTCATGATTGATTATATGGTGGGTAGTTGCGTATACTTAGGCTATGGATGAAGACTCACAAACAATTAAAAGTTTAAGCTTTTTTGTCATTGGCATAGGTGCATTAGTATTTTTGATTGGCATTGTAGCCTATTTATTTAATTAACTTTTATCTTGCCAGGCTTAGAGCCTCGATTTAAAGCTTTCAAAAAATTATTGGCCTCAGCTGGTTCTGACACATCTGTATCTCTAACATAATCACTACCCCAGAAATCTTTCCAGGAGGGAAATAAGTCGTGGAAAAATCCTTCATAAGGATCCTCATTTGGCCAACGCATCTTCTTGTCGCCTAGTGGCGGTTTATTAATATCGGAGGCATACCAATACATTGGAAGCCTTTTATGGAACAGCCATGTGCCGTCTACTCTTTTATAGGAATCCCAATAGAGCATTTGCATAATGACCCAATCTGTCTTTGTTTCATGCTCATTCTTTGAATACACCAAGCCGATAGCTGTGTCAGCAGACTCAAATTCAATAATGTGATTACCAATATGATGAGAGGTTCCTGTAAATTTATCTCTGAAAGTAGCATCAGCCCATGCCTTAAGAGCTTGACGCCCCTCGTCGTTTTTACCTACCCTGACATTGGGAACAAATAGATTCACGTGCATATCCAAGTCTCGCATATCTAATGTTACAGAGTATTTTGCAGCAAGCTGCCTAATTTCATCCAAGGATTCTAAGCGATCAAGCCTCTCCTCTATGCTCATGCTCATCCTGGGGGCCAGGTTAATGGGCGACCGCTAAGTAAATGCAAGTGGAGATGAAAAACACTTTGCCCAGCATTGGCTCCATTGTTAGTCACTAATCTAAAAGTATCGTCAAGCCCTAGCATCCTTGAGACCTCACCAGCCACAAGCATCAAATGACCTAGTAGCGCTTGATCTTCTGGAGTTGCATCTGAAAGCTTAGGAATAGCTTTTTTAGGAATAATAAGAAGGTGTGTTGGCGCTTGAGGTTGGATGTCTTTAAAAACTAGAGCAAGCTCATCTTCATAAATTATGTCAGCAGGAATCTCTTTGTTTATTATTTTTGTAAAAATCGTTTCCATTCAGCTATATTAAAAATCTAAATAATCTAAATCCCACATAGAAAACACCAATGGACATGCTAAGGGCTAAGATAATTACCAATAAGTCTCGAATAGATTTTAAAAATTTTCCATCCGGAGAATTGGATAAAAGCTGCTGGACCAAAAACAGCAAAGCAACAATAGACAAAAATGCAATAATTAAAGTAATCATAATTATGTGAATATAGGCGCTACCGAGACTACAAGCAAGGCTAAAGCGAAGGCCCATGCAAGACAAGCAATAATATCTGCAATATAAAATCTTTTTAATTCAAGATCTGTAATGCCTAACAAAAAGGGTACCAATGGTCTAATTGCTGGAATAAATCTACCTATCACAACTGTATAAGGCCCAAATCGATTAAGAAATTTTTGAGTGCGCTGAATGCCCTTTTGGCGTTTTTGAAGAAAATTGGATGCCATGAAAGATGGTCCAAATATTTTTCCAACAAGAAATCCTGATATGTCGCCCAGATGAGATCCAGCAAATGCAATGCTGCAAATCCATGGCAACGTTAAAAGTTCAGTATTGTACAAGTAAACACATAAAGAAAATAAAATTGCACTAGGCATAAAACTGCCGGTGATAATCATAGATTCCATGAAGCCAAATAAGAATACTAGAAACCATGCGTATTCAGGATTGGATTCTAGAAAAAATTGAATTTTATCAAATGGCATAAATTTATCCTTTTCTTGAAAAAAATTTCTCTATCGCTTTTATGTTATCTTCGGAGCCATACAGCCTCTTCATCGCTTTTGTCTCTAAGTCCCTTGCTGCAGAAAGAGCATCAGCATTAAAGGATTTTAGAATTGCTTTGGTTTCTATAATTGAAGCGAGGGATTGTTCGTTTAATTGATGGGCATAATCTATAGCTCTATCGTAATAGTCCTCTCCTAGGTATTTAGCCATGCCAAAATCAAAATACTCCTTGCCACTTATCCACTCTGCTCCAAATAATACTTGGGCAGCCTTTTGATAGCCAAGTGATTGAAATAATAACAGTGAGCTTCCTACTTCAGGAGCTAAGCCCAGGTCTGAAAAAGGATATTTAACTTTTGCATTAGGGCTAATAAAGACAGCATCAAAATGCAGAAGAATAGTCGCGCCTCCGCCAATGGCAGTTCCATCAACAGCAGCAATGAGGGGCTTTTTATAATTAATCAAAGCATCAACACAAGTTTCAAATGGCTCTTCATAGTTTGCGCCGCCATCCCCCACCATACTTGCCAGATCAACACCGGAAGAAAAAGTATTGCTTGCTCCTGTCACAATCACTGAATGAACCTCTGGATTATCGCTCGCTGAATTCAGCGCATCTCTTAACAATCCCCATAGATCAGCATCGAAAGCATTTTTTGTTTCCGGGCGATTGAGCGTAAGAAGCTGGACCTTATCAATGGTCTCGATTAGAAGTTTGCTCATTTTCCCTTAAAGTTAGGTTTACGTTTTTCTGCAAAAGCGGTTAGGCCTTCCATCATGTCTTCTGATGCAAAAATTGGCTGGCCAATTTCAAGCTCTTTTTCTAGAGCCTCAGCCTCAGGGTAGCTTTCATCAAGCTCTCGAAGAGATCTAACAATTGCTTGAATAGACAATGGTGCATTTGCACTGATGGTCTCTGCGATCTCCATTGCATGAGATAAAGCATCTCCATCTTCAACCATGTGACCTATTAATCCAAATCTTAATGCCTCTTCAGCAGATATTCGACGACCAGTTAGCAGAGCCTCTGCCGCCAAGGTGTAAGGTATTTGTCTCCTTAAGCGAACCGTAGAACCTCCGAGCGGAAATAGCCCTCGCAAAGGTTCGGATAGACCGAAAACAGCAGACTTTCCTGCGACTCTGACATCCGTGCCTTGCAGAATTTCTGTGCCACCAGCCAAAGCAAATCCTTCAACGGCTGCAATAATAGGTTTGTTTGGGCGGTTGTGTCTTAAAAGTGATTGCCAATGAAGATCTGGAATAACTTTTAGTTTCTCCATCATTTCTGCGTCTTCATTTCCTTCTTTCATAGCACTAAGATCAGCACCGGAACAAAAAGTTCCACCTGCACCAGTCAATACAGCGCACCTTAAATTTGGATCTTCATCAAGTTTTCTCCAAGCCTCGTAAATAGTTACAAGCATTCCTGGACTCAAAGCATTTCTTTTTTCTGGTCTATTTAAGGTGATGACCATTATGTGGCCCTTCTCTTCTACAATTGCATGATCTGTGTTCATTGATATCTCCGATTAGTCTTTGGTAGAGGAAACAATCCACATTGCAAAAAATTGTGCTGCACCACCGTAGGCATGACCCATAGATATTTTTGCATCTTCCACCTGATGATCTTCAGCCAAGCCCATTACTTGAAGAGCAGCCTCACCAAAACGAATCATTCCGGATGCTCCAATGGGGTTAGAAGATAGAACTCCACCTGACATATTTACAGGGAGGCTTCCATCCATAGCTGTCACACCCTCATCAGTTAATTTCCAACCTTCTCCCAAATCACAAAATCCTAGATTCTCTAGCCACATGGGCTCATACCAAGAAAATGGAACATAAATCTCTGCGCAATCAATTTCAGTTCTTGGGTTCTGAATTCCGGCTTGCTGGTATATGTCTTTAGCACAATCTATTCCACCTTGCGGATTGACCTCATCACGGCCTGCAGAAAGAGTTCCCTCTGATCTAACCGCCATGCCTCTAATCCAAGCCACATTTCTTGAGCCCACTCTGTCTTCTGAGGTAATAACCATGGCACAAGCTCCATCGGAAGATGGGCAGCTTTCTAAATATCGCAAGGGTTCCCAAAGCATAGGAGTTTCGCTCACCATTTTTTCATCTATGCCAGGTATTTGAAGATGCGCCAAAGGATTTTTTAAAGCATTTTGTCGATCCTTAGCAGCAACCTTCCATCCAATATGTTCGGGTGGCTCATAACGACGAATGTACTCACGAATAAATGGAGCAAAGTAGCCTCCAGCACCTGCATTAATGTGAGGTGAATAAGGGTATCTTGGAGATAAGGCCCATGTTGCATTTGATTCTGATTGTTTTTCAAACGTAACAGTTAATACGGTTTTAAATTGTCCAGAGCACACATGTGAGGCTGCTATTACAGCCGTGCTGCCACCCACGCTTCCGGCGGTATGAACCCTTAAAACAGGTTTGCCTACCGCGCCAATTGCATCGGCAAGATATAACTCAGGCATGATGACCCCTTCAAACATATCGGGAGCTTTACCCAGAACAACCGCATCAACGGCGTCCCATTCTATGTCTGCTGCTAACATTGCTTTGTCTATGGCTTCACGAACCAAGCCTGCCATGGACACATCTCTTCTCTTTGAATCGTAGTTAGTTTGACCAACACCTATGACGCCTGCTTGAATCATTTATGTCTCTCCAAATGAACAACCATGTTGTGTTGAAGGCAAGGACCAGAGGATGCATGAGCAATTCCATGGTCTGATTGATCGCTTACAAGTGATTGAAACGTTTTTCCAATGGCGTCTAGACCTGCACACATCATCACATTTCCAACCAACGGACCGCCAGATAAATTTGTGGGAACGTTTGTTAAGTTTAAAAGCTTTCTTAAAAATGGTACTTCATGACTGAATTGAGTGTGTAGCTCAGCCACATCAAAATTAATGTTCTTTAGGTTCAGATTAGTAATTGCATTTTGGATAGTTGGAGATGTTGCTAAATCTCTCGAGCCTAGATTTGAAGATTCAATGCTGTGATCAATTCCCTCAATCCAAATAGGGTTATCGGTAAATTCAAAAGCTTTATCTTCTGAGGCAATCACCATTGCAGATGCTCCATCAGATATTGGAGGACAGTCAAAACCTCTAAGGGGAGAAGAAATTAATGAATCGGCCTGATAAAGATCCTCACTTACATGATCAGTCAAAAGTGCATTTGGATTATTTGCTGCATTATTCCTGGCCTCAATAACTGTTGCCATCATTTCATCGTGGGTAATAATTTTTTGCTGCAATAATATCTGAGCTTGCAAAGCAGCCAAGCTAACCCGATCAGGCCAAAGCGGAGAAATATAGTAAGGGTCCATCTGCAAAGAAATAATTGAATCAAGGTTTCCCGGTGAAGATTTACCAAAACCATAAATTAATGCAGTGTCTGCATCACCCATCTTAATTTTTAACATAGACTCATAGAGTGCCCAAGCTGCATCCATCTCAACGTGAGATTCTTTAATGGGCGGGCTTGTTTGGATTGCAGATAACCCTTCAACAAATGCAAAAGCTGCACCTTGAAGATAATCACAGCTTCCAGAGCAAGTGAAGCCAATATCATCTTGCGATATGCCTAGATCATTAAAAACTTTATGCACAACCGGCATGATAAGTTCCACTTCGTTTAAAGCGCCTGCATTAGGCAATATCTTGTGCTGTGCGTAACCTACTACTGCTACTTTTTTCATGATGGTTTAAACCTTAAAGTGGATACATCTACATCTGGCTCATCAATAGGAGCGAACCATTTAATATTCTCTAATGAATGAGTCCATTCATCTTTTGGTTTCCAGACTGCCTGAACCCGCATTCCAATTCTAATTTGGTCAATTTCAATATCCTGCACTAAATGCAAAAAGGAAATATCAGCTTCATCAAGTCGAATCATGGCGCAAACATAGGGAGGCACTATTGGGTTGCCTGGAATTGGTATGTGCACCACAGTAAAAGATTCCACGCAGCCTTTGTCTGTTAAAGGCACTTCAATGGATGTTGCAATTCCGCATCTTGGGCAACTCCCTCTAGGCGGAACATAAACGGCCTTGCATTTAGGACATGATTGCCCAACCAACCTGCCCTCTTTTACTTGATTCAAAAAAGTGGTGGTTGCTGAGCCAGCTGTGTATTGATACTCAAGATGAATAAAGGATTCTTTGTAATCTTTAGGTGCTTGATCGTCGCTCATGATTCTAAAATAAAATAATTAATGTCTGTGATGGCTTCGGTTGGATTCTCAGACCAAACAGGTAAAACTTTTTTTCCAATACTAAGATCAGATTCATCGCAATCAGAAACCATATGGAGCATGGCTGTATCTGCACCATCCAACTTAATGAGAGCAAATGCAAAGGGTGTTTTTAAGAGGTGATGAGATCGAGGTGAGTTTACCCAGCTCCAAGACTCAATGGTTCCACCAGGGCCAACTTCAACAATTTCAGTTAAAGCTTCTCTTGTATCTGGATCGTATTCAGCGGCTGGAGCAAAAACTTTTTGAGCTTTGCTTTTGGTTCCAAAAATCTTCTTTTGAGATAAGCCTTCAAAAAACTTAGACATAATTGGACCGCTTGAACGCTTATATTTATAAGAAAGCTCAAAGGGAGCTTCTAATAAATTGATCTTGCTGTCATTCATTCTCTTCTACCATCGTATTTTTAGATGAGTCTATTAAAACATGTTTCATTAATTTTCCGGAAGCATTTCTTGGTAATGATTGTTCAGCAAATATCCATTTAGATGG
>ENA-ORDR01000263-ORDR01000263.1-marine-metagenome-genome-assembly--contig:-NODE-263-length-27696-cov-3.300264_pt1 | contig 27696 bp, 25 predicted proteins | sample MGYA00240993_ERZ508538 | MGnify/ENA primary metagenome ERZ508538 (study PRJEB26207, sample SAMN05421999) | marine metagenome | isolation source: Monterey Bay, California, USA | place: USA:Monterey Bay... | reverse complement strand
GGAAGCAAACCATGGCTAACGCCGAACGTTTCATCACGCCCGAACTAAAAGAGGTAGAAGGTAAAGTTCTTGGTGCCGACGACCGGGCAAAATCGCTGGAGTATGATGAGTTTATCAAACTCCGTGCCGGAGTCACTGATCATCTCGTTCCCCTTCAAAACACTGCCGACTCTCTTGCGACACTCGATGTCCTTATTTCTTTTGCCGAGACCGCTCAGCTCTACCAACACACCCGCCCAGTTCTTGACGAATCACGTCATCTACAAATCGTCGAGGGCCGCCATCCAGTTCTCGAGCAAACCCTTGTCGAAGAAAATTTTGTTCCCAATGACACCCTCATTGATCCCGAGGAAAGCCTTCTCCAAATTCTCACCGGCCCCAACATGGCCGGAAAATCGACTTATATTCGCCAAATCGCCCTCATCACCCTCATGGCTCAAATCGGTGCGTATGTTCCCGCCGAACACGCCCACATCGGTCTTACCGATCGCATCTTCTGCCGGGTCGGCGCTTCTGATGATCTCGCTAAAGGTCAGTCAACTTTTATGGTCGAGATGAATGAAACCTCCCTCATCGTCAACAACGCTACCAAACACTCTCTTGTCATCCTAGATGAAATCGGGCGTGGAACCGCTACCTTCGATGGCCTCTCGATCGCATGGTCGGTTGCCGAGCACCTTCATGACGAGGTACAATGTCGCACTTTATTTGCGACTCACTACCATGAACTCTGCGCTCTTTCGGACTCTAAGAACGCCGTAGCCAACTTCAATGTCGCGGTTCGCGAATGGAATGATGACATCATTTTTCTTCGCAAGATCCTACCGGGACAAGCCGATAAAAGCTATGGTATCCAGGTCGCCCGTCTGGCCGGTCTACCGAAAAATATTCTCGATCGAGCCAAAGAAATCCTCAGCCATCTTGAGATGAGTTCTGCCAAACCAACCGAAGAGAAACAGAATGCACCCAAAGCCAAGAAAGCTCTTCCTGAGGCCAACTCACCTCAAATGAATCTCTTTGATTGATCGCTCAATTCTCGAAAACTGAGAGAATCTAGCAAACAAGCTCCTCTGATCCGGATGCCCGAGCGAACTAGGAATCACAAAGATTCGGGTGAATTGATCGGCCTCAAAATCATCAAAAATCACCAGTTACAATACCAGTGCTTTTTCTATTGAGACACTGGCGAATCAACCGTGACGTCTTTGACCCATTGCTCAACAAGTAAGCTTAGTCTGCCCACTATTTCAGGATGCTTTGTGGAAAGATTGTTCACCTCATTTCGGTCCTTCGCTAAATTAAAAAGGAGAACTTGCTTCTTTTTTTTCCCAACTGTCACCACCAACTTCCAATCGCCATCTCTAACCGCCAAGCTGCCACCGTGCTTCCAAAAAAGCGGCCTTCGGGTGATGGTCGCTCCCTTCAGAGCTTTTGTCACATCAATCCCGTCCAACTTTCTTTTAGGCTCGATCTCCCCCCCTCCCATCGAAACAAAAGTAGGGAGTAAATCCATCGTCAAAATCGGGGTCTGGCAGACCTCTCCTTTTGGCAATCGCCCAGGCCAGTTGAAGATCCCTGGAACCCTGTGCCCCCCTTCAAAGACTTGCCCTTTTTTTCCACGTAATCCGCCGGAGGAACCATCCGGCGCTGGCCCGTTGTCAGAACAAAATACGATTAAAGTGTTCTTTCTTAAATCAAGCTCTTCAAGCTTCGATACAATACGGCCCACTCCTTCATCCATAATTTCCACCATTTTAGAATAAACAGCCTTCCGGTCCACCTTCTGTTTAGGTTGGTCACGATTACCTTTCCCGATCACCCGGAAGCCAGGAGTCTCCCGATCCTGCAACGGGTAGTGGGGCGCGCCGTGATGCAAAACTAGGAAAAAAGGCTTGTCCTTTTTACGATCGATAAAAGAGAGCGCATCTTCCGTAATCAGATCGGTAATATAACCAGGTTCATCTTCCTTTTTGTCACGCTTCCACCAATCAAAATACCCTTCTTGATCGATGTGGCGATGGTAGTCAACGTTACCCGAAACGAAGCCTTCAAATTCATCAAATCCTTGATGAATGGGATTATATTTCGCCGGATATCCTAGATGCCACTTCCCAAACAAAGCTGTTGCATAACCGAACTCCTTCATGGCCTCCCCCAGCGTCCATTCCTTGAGGGGCAACCCCGTATTTCGATGAGACTTTGCCGTAATAACCCCGCCTACGCCACTCCGCTGCTGATAACGTCCTGTCATTAAAGCAGCCCGAGTTGGAGAGCAGACTGCTCCGTTCGAATGGAAATCAAGACACTTCACTCCTGTCGAAGCAAGCTTATCGAGATGTGGAGTCTGGGTCGTTTTACTTCCATAACACGACAAGCCACCGTAGCCGAGATCATCGGCCATAATGAAAACGATATTCGGTTTCTCTGTCTCAGCAAAAGCGACCCAAGGTAAAAGGGCCCAAGACCCAATACGTGTTTGAAGTTTCATCATCCTATTTCTTTTTTGAATTTTTTCTGGAAGCTCCAGGCCCCCATCGCGGCTCCTCCAATTGCTTCTCCCAAGCATTAAGCTTTCTCAACATTGTTTCCAGCACCTCACCATTTTCGTTCGCCAGATCTTTAGACTCGCCGATATCCTTGCTCAAATCAAAGAGTGCGGGTTTATCTCCAGACTTGCGATCATGAATAACTTTCCATTTTCCTTCCCTCATAGCCCGAGGACCATCACTCCCACCCTGCCTCCAAAACAACGGCCTAGGCGCTTCCACCACCGCTCTCGTCTTTAGCTTCTCACCAAGTAGCGCCAGAAAACTTCTTCCATCAAGATTCCAATCCAAAGACACCTCACCACCCGCTGCCTCAATCAAGGTCGGCAGAAGATCAAGCGCGATCACCGGCTGATCAATGACTCTTCCAGCTGGTATTTCACCCCTCCACCTCATCACCCAAGGAACCCTCACACCACCTTCCCACAAAGTCCCTTTCTTTCCCTGAAGTGGGGAATTATTAGCTCCATTTGCAGTCTGCCCACCATTGTCATTGGTGAATAAGACAATCGTATCCTCATCCAAACCTTCTGCCTTCAAGCAATCCAACACCTTCCCTACATTGTCATCAAGACTCACCACCAACCCGGCATAGCTAGCTCTCCTCTTCTGGTCAATATGAGCCACTCTCTTCACATCTTCTGGCTTGGGCTGAAGAGGCCCGTGAGGTGAAGTGAAAGAGACGAAAAGAAAAAACGGCGCTTCTTTATTCTCACGGATGAAGCGACAAGCCGCATCACCAAAACGATCGGTCACGTAGCCATCTTCTTGAGTAATCCTCCCATTCTCTTGAATCACTCGGTGGTCGCTAGGTTTCGGTATTTCATAATAAGGTCGTGAACCTTGTAGAAGACCATAAAACCAATCAAACCCACGTTTATTGGGGTGATATTCTTCGGGATATCCAAGATGCCACTTACCAACCAGCCCCGTAGTATAGCCCAAGGATTTGAGGTGTTTGACTCCGAATTTCTCCTTCAAATCCAAGCCGCTTTGAAAGCCAGGAGGAAGATTATTATCATACCCAAATCTCTGTTGATAACGTCCGGTCATTAAACCTGCGCGGGAGGGCGAGCACACCGAACCCGCCATGTAAGCATTTGTAAACCTCGCACCTTCCTTTGCAATACGATCGATATTAGGCGTTAGTTTCTTCATATCCGCCGCGCAATTTGGCTGAAAACCAAAGTCAGCATATCCCGCATCATCAGAGTAGAGGATAATAATGTTTGGTTGCGCCGACCCCACGGACGAGGCCACAAGGAAAGCACTCAGAATTCTCAAAATCATGTTTTCGATCATGACCAAGAATCTGTTTGCGACAATCTCCTAAAAAACAACTTCATCCTCACCAAGGATCTGTATCTCAGTCTCGAGAACCACACCCCTATCTTCCTTTGCCTTCGCTTTGATCTTCTCGATTAACGAAAGGACATCAAAAGCACTGGCCTTCCCTCGGTTAACGATAAAATTACCATGCTCCGGCGACACTTCGGCCTTACCTACCCCAGTCTCTTTCAAGCCCATCTCATCAATCAATTGACCCGCGCCACAAACTGCGGGGTTTTTGAATGTGCACCCAGCACTCGCAGCCTTCGGCTGGGTCGTATTGCGATGATGGCGAGATTCATTAAGCTTATCCTGTATCGCTTGTTGATCTGAGAGAACTCCAGCGAAGGTCGCCTTCAGAGCATAATTCCGGCGAAGCTCGGGGACGTTGCGGTAATAGAATTTTATCTCATCACGCTTACGCGTTCTAATCTCTCCATCCTCATCCAAAAAAGTCACTGCGACAACTTGGTCGAAGGTTTCCACACCCATTGCTCCGGCATTCATACGTAGTCCGCCTCCGACATTCCCCGGAATTCCTTCCATCCATTCAAATCCTCCAATGCCGTGCTCGCGTGCTATACTGGCAACCTTTTTAAAGCGAACTCCAACACCTGCCGTGATCGTTTCCCCCTCGACAGTAATCGCAGAAAAAGCACCACCTGCCGGATGAATAACAGCCCCACGAATTCCTCCATCTCGAATCAACAGATTAGATCCACGCCCCACAATTCGCACTGGAATCCCCCGAGCTTTGCAGAAAGAAACAGAATCGGCTAATTGCTCAAATTCCGATGGCTCAATCCAAAACTGAGCCGGGCCTCCAACGCGCATCGTACTATGACGCGACATCGGTTCGTAAAGTTTGATTGCCGAGACTTTCGTTTCATTCCGGATTTCTTCTAAAACTTTAAGATCGCGGATGATCTTATTGCCAGCTTCATGAACATTTCCAGCCCCCAAAGTTAGAAAAAGATCACCCTCCGCTAGAATATTCCCCACCGCGTGATGCGCGGTTGAAAGATCCGGGACGAAGGACGCCTTCGTAGAGCCGTTGGCTAAAATTGCATCAACAATTGTCTGCCCACTCACACCAGGAATAGGATCTTCGCTGGCCGCGTAAATATCAGTCACGAAAACTAGATCGGCAGCTTGCAAGGTCTTACCAAAATCATCAGCTAGCTTATGAGTCCGGCTATAGCGATGAGGCTGGAAGAGCACAATCACGCGGCCCGGCTCGTAACTACGAGCAGTCTGTAAGGTAGCTGCAACCTCTGTCGGATGATGTCCATAATCATCCACAATACGATATCGCTTGCTCAGATGCTTGGTTTCGAATCGTCTCTTAGCACCCGCAAAAGAACTAAGGGCCTGATTCATTTTTGAAAAATCAACCCCACAACTTGAAGCCACTGCGATTGCTCCCAAAGCATTCAATACATTATGTAGACCAGGAATACCAAGTTGAACCCTGCCCAGCTCCTGACCTTTATAGTTGACCGTAAAACTCACTGTTCCGATCTGCCCAGAAAGATCAGTCGCAGTCCAATCGGCCTCCTTCCAACCATACGAAATGGAATTGTCTCGTGTTCCGCAAAGCTGAGTCGCTTCTTCACACTCACAGCAATAAAAAATGGAACCCGAAGTCTGGTTCAACAAGTTATTAAAAACCTCACGGATTTGCGCAATCCCTCGCGTATAGTGGTCAAGATGCTCTTCCTCGACATTCAGCACAATTGCGTGTTTTGGATGATACAGAGCCAACGTGCCATCCGATTCATCACCCTCCGCCACCAAATACTCACCATCTTGGTTCCATTCGGCATTGGAACCTAAAACTGGGATCTCCGCCCCCACATAATGACAAGGCATGAGATCTCCTTGGCGAAGAATATGCGCGATCATTGCCGAGGTCGTTGTCTTCCCATGGGTGCCCGAAACCATTACTCCTGCCTTTGTGTGAAGAATAGCCGCTAGGCATTCTGCTCGCCGAAAGGTCGCAATCTTCTGAGCTAAAGCCTCGGAAAGGGCGGGGTTTGTCGAACGAATCGCTGAGGAATAGATCACCGCATCCGCACCCTTGACGGCTTCCCCTGAATGCGGAGTAGAAAAATCGAGCCCTAACTTACGGAGACGCTCCGTCTCCCCAGAAGTCACTCGATCGGATCCGCTAACCCGATGGCCCATCTGAATCAAGAGCCGAGCTAACCCACTCATACCCGAACCTGCCACGCCGATTAAATGAACCCGGAGTGGTTGTTCCGGATTTAAAATTTTCTCGCTGAATTGCTCAATAGTCATCCTTCAATAACGTTAACGATTTGGGCCGCGGCGGCGGGATTCGTGAGATTCAGCATCGATTCCGACATATTTTTAAGAATTCCATCATCGAGTTCAGACAACATGTCAGTGATCGTTTTAGCCTCGAGATCTTTCTCATGAATTAAGATCGCAGCCCCTGCTTTTTCGAAGACGCGGGCATTAGCTGTTTGATGGTCATCAGCAGCAAAGGGGAACGGCACCAAAAGCGCGGGCAACCCTGCATGGCTCAACTCTGTCAGAGACGAAGCCCCAGATCTCGCCACACAAAAATCACTCACCGCATAGGCTGCCGCCATACCTTCACAAAATGCGAGTACCTTGTAACCATCACGCTTGCCCACCTGTTCAGAAAGACGTTCAAAGTCTGCCTGCCCAGTCAAGTGAAGAACCTGCCATGCCGTGCCCTCCGTTCCTTCGGCAACTAGTTCATTAAGACGTCGCGCACCCTGTGATCCCCCCATCACGAGGAGCGTTTTCTTTAATGGATCAAGACCGAATTTTTCGCATACCGTTTGGCGTGATGGAAGCTTCTCAAGCTCGTCACGAACCGGAGTTCCGGTATGAATCACCTCGATATCAGGAAAGTAAGCTGAAGCTTCCTCCAATCCCACCAAAACCGCAGTACAACGCTTGGCCGTCATACGATTAGAACGCCCAGGAATAGCATTGGAGTCATGCACATAGGTTCGAAGTCCTTTTTTTGAGCCAGCGACTACCGGAGGAAAAGAGGTAAACCCTCCCATTCCAAGAACCACATCTGCTTCCTCACGATCAATGATAAGGCCGCACTGCTTGATTGTCTTGCGCAGACGCCACAGAAAAGAAACCATTTTGAGCGAAAACGTCGGCGGCTTCGCAATGGCCCTGACAGTCTCAAAACGAAGATCCGAGTATTTTTGGGAAGCCTGAGCATCCACTTTCTTTTCAGAAATCAGAAGGAGGACCTTGTGCCCCCGTGCCTTAAGCTCTTGGGCAACAGCGATTCCAGGAAATAAATGCCCTCCGGTTCCGCCGCAGGCGATTATGATTTTTTGAGAATTAGACACTAGCTACGCCAAAACCTAGGGCCTGAGATCAGTTTTTTGAACTTCGAAATGCAGGAAATATCGCCTTTCTGTCGCAAGCAGCTTATTAACATTTAGCTTCACCCAAAAAATTAGCCAATCAGTGATCCAAAACATTCAGCCAAACTTCCTTCGACAAACAGCGCTCTGATTTGGTTCAGAGTAAATTAAGTATTTCATCTTTTGAGACCGCTCCAGATAACCGCCACGCTAGCGGCGCTTCCTTGGGTATTCTCATTCCGGAAGGTCGCACCTAGCCCTTCTTAAGCCACCCACCCTGATGCTTGATCGTCGCGCTTTCAAATTTACCGAAAAAAAGTATCGTTTCCTCCAATAAACTCATGACCACCACTGAGAAAACAAAACAGTATGTCCTAGAAACCTATGGGAGATTTCCCCTTACCGTAACCCGCGGTGAAGGCACTAGAGTGTGGGATGAGCTTGGTCGTGAATATCTCGACTTCTGCTCAGGTATCGCGGTTTGCTCGCTGGGGCATTGCCACCCCGCCTTGACACAAGCCATCGCGGAACAATCGGAAACTCTGATGCATTGTTCCAATCTCTACTACATCGAGCAACAGGCTGACCTTGCTAAGCTCATTGTGGAAAAGGTCGTCGGACATCCGGGCAAGATCTTCTTCTCCAACTCCGGAGCGGAAGCGAATGATGGGCTCATCAAATTCGCACGGAGATTTGGGCAAGCCACCGGGCGCTACGATGTCATCACCTTCAACAAGTCCTTCCACGGTCGGACTATTGGAGCCATGACTGCGACCGCCCAGGCCAAAATCCACGAAGGCTTCGATCCTCTTCCGACCGGCTTCACTTACGTTGAGCCCAACGACCTTGATGCTGTCCAAGCCGCGCTCACTGACAAGACCATCGCCTTCCTCCTCGAGCCCATCCAGGGCGAAGGGGGGGTGAACCCGATGACCAAGGAATTTCTCGAAGGCCTTGCTGCTCTCGCTCAGAAAAAAGACCTCCTCCTTCTCCTCGATGAAGTACAATGCGGATTCGGTCGAACTGGCGATCTTAACGGCTACGACACGATCGCCCCCGGCCTTGTCCCCGATGGCATCTCGTGGGCCAAAGGCATGGGCGGTGGCTTCCCAATCGGCTCATTCTATGTTGCCGAAAAACACGCCCACCTCCTCGGCCCCGGCAGTCATGGCTCAACCTATGGAGGCAACGCCCTCGCCTGCGCCGCCTCCAAGGCGGTCATCGAAACTATTATCGCGGAGAATCTTACCGAAAACGTCAAAACACGAGAAGCCCAAGTCCGAAAGACCATCGAGAGCTGGAATCATCCTGCCATCACCGAAGTTCGCGGATACGGTCTCCTTCTCGGAATCGCATTAGACTTCGATGCTCTTGTTGTCCCTGAAGGCAGCATACCATCCATTCTCCTGTGCACGGCCCTCATTAAGAAAGGTCTTTTAGTTCCACCGGCTGGCCCCGAAATCGTCAGACTTCTGCCTCCTCTCAATGTCAGCGCCGATGAAATAGACCAAGCACTCAAGTTGATCAAAGAAGCCCTCGACGCTCACCTCAAATCCTAGCCCTCCACTTCCCCATGCCTTCCACCCGACGCCAATTCCTCACTTCAAGTCTTATTATGGGAACCAGTATCCAATCAGTTCGAGCTGAAGCCGCACCCGGCGAACCGCTCATTGTCTCAACCTGGCCCTTTGGGAAAGCAGGGAACGAAAAAGCTCTCGAAACACTAAAAAACAAGGGCTCTCTTTTGGATGCAGTTGAACAAGGGATTCGCGTGGTAGAATCGGATGAGAAAAATCGCTCGGTTGGAATCACCGGTCTCCCCAATGCTGCCGGAGTGGTCCAACAAGATGCCTGCATCATGAACGGATCAGACCACAACGCCGGGAGCGTAGCCGCCATCGAAGGAATTCTTCATCCCATCACTGCCGCCCGACGGGTCATGGAGAACACTCCTCACGTCATGCTCGTTGGCGACGGAGCTCGAGAATTTGCAATCAGGGAAGGACTAGAATCGATCAAGGTCGATTCTCAAAAACTCCATAAAGAATGGCATCAAAAACAAAGCGAACCCATTCCCAACAAGCGTCCCAAAGACAACCATGACACCGTCGCCTTACTCGTCCTCGACCGTAAAGGTCACATCGCCGGTGGTTGCTCTACCAGTGGGTGGGGCGGCAAACTCCCAGGCCGCGTTGGCGACTCCCCCATTATAGGAAGTGGCCTCTACGTCGACAATGAAGTTGGAGCTGCCGGTGCCACTGGATTGGGAGAAAACGTTATGCGTTACTGCGCGTCCTTCATGGTGGTGGAGTATATGCGACAGGGACTTCACCCGGAAGAAGCCTGTGTTAAAACGATTCAACGTATCGCCTCCATTGACCAAAAATCAGCCGAAGATCTCCACCTAAACTTTGTTGCCCTCGATAAAAAAGGTCGCTTTGGAGCAGCCGGTTCCGGCTCCGGCTTTCAATATTCGGTTACCACTCCCAATTTCAGCAAGGTCCTCGAAGGCTCCTCCTTGAGTAAAAAAGACGTTGGGCCAGAAGGAGGGAACACCAAATAATTCGAAAAACTAAAATCGAAACTTAGGGGGGAAATTCTCGATCGAATGGAGTGAATGAAAAGAAATTCCAGAAAATTAACTTTTGTTATTGCGAAACAGTCTCAATAAGATTTGGTGTGGGTAGCAAATGGCTAAATTAGCGACAGATCTTGAACTCGATTCCGCTCTGACCCTCAGTCAGGCCGCAATCGGTTGTGATTTCCAGATTCGCCAAGTCGAGGGTCCGGCTTGCAGCCAGCTTCGTGACATCGGTTTCTGTGAGCAAATGCGCGTAAAAAAGCTGACGAATGGTCGTAACATGCTCTGCACGGTTTGCGGAACCCGCCTCGCCCTAAGCAAGGATCTGGCAGACCAAATCCAAGTTGTTCCTGCTTAGATCACCCATCTGATGAGCGACTCATCCATCGAGGCGAGAATTGCGTTGGTTGGTAATCCCAACGCAGGAAAAACCACCCTTTTCAACGCCCTCACCGGGCAAAACCAAAAAGTCGGTAACTATACCGGTGCCACCGTCTCTCGAAAATCCGGCACTTTCTTCACGCCTCACGGGCATAAGTTCGAACTCATCGACCTTCCTGGTGCCTACTCCCTAGATCCCAATTCACCAGACGAAGAAATTACCCGGAATGTCCTCATTGGTGATCAGGAAGATGAGGAAACCCCCAACCTCATCCTCTGTGTTCTCGATGCCACCCACCTCGAACGTCACCTCTACCTGCTCATCCAAGTTATCGATCTTGGCTACCCCGTCGTCGTCGCTCTAAACAAAACAGACAGCGCCGAGTCCCAAGGACTCCGACTTGATCCCACCGCGCTTAGTGAAAAATTTGGCGTCCCATTCATCACGATTTCCGCGATGACCGAGCGTGGCATCACACAGCTCAAACAAGCGCTACGCCGCCCTTTCCCCTCTCCTCCAGTTAGACTTTGGAAAGGTCCCGCCGAACTGGAAGAAGCCATTAAAAAATCAACCAAACTCGCCGAAACCAACGGAGAAAAAAATCCTGCTGCCTCTGGCTTGATGGCAGTGGTGAAAGATAACCCGGAAGCTAAGGAGTTCATTCAGAAGACCCGCTTTGAATATATCCACCGCGCAGTCGAAGTCGGGCTCCAACGCCCCAATGAAGAATTACTCGCGCTCACAGACCGTATTGACGCCCAGACGCTCCATCCAATCAAAGGTTGGTGTATCTTTACGGCCCTGATGATCACCGTCTTTTGGTCGATCTTCAAGTTTGCCGAAATGCCCATGGGGTTGATCGAAGAAGGGCAGGAAACACTTCAAGGGTGGGTGGGAGGTTTGATTGGCGAGGGAGATTTTCAGAGTCTAATCGTCGATGGCATCATAGCCGGAGTCGGGGGGGTCCTCGTCTTTCTTCCACAGATCATTCTCCTCTTCTTCTTTATCAGCCTCCTTGAAAGCACCGGCTACATGGCACGTGCAGCTTACTTGATGGATGGGGTTATGAACAAAGTCGGCCTCAGCGGAAAATCGTTTCTCCCCCTTCTTTCTGGATACGCCTGCGCTATTCCAGGCATCATGGCCACCCGCACTATCCCGAATAACAAAGAACGCCTCGCTACTATTCTCATTCTCCCGTGGACCTCATGCACAGCACGACTTCCAGTTTACACCCTGATTATTCCTTTGATGTTTGCAGGAGCCCTTCAGCAAGGTCTCGCGCTCTTCGGCATCTATGCATTAGGCACAATCACGGCTCTTCTCGCGGCAAAGATTCTAAAACCCCGACTTGGTAAAACCGAACCGTCCCAATTCCTCCTCGAGCTCCCTACCTACCAAAGACCACAATGGAGACACATCCTACAACAGGTCAGTGAGCGAGCCTTCGCCTTCATCAAAAAAGCAGGCACCGTTATCCTCGGGCTCAGCATTATTCTTTGGTTTCTCGAGACCTATCCCAAGAGCGACTCTGATGACCCCATCGTTCAGCAGTCCGAATCCTTCAACGGTCAAATCGGCGAGATCATAGAACCCGTAGTCGCTCCACTAGGTTGGGACACCCGCATGGGAACCGCCATGATTGCATCCTTTGCCGCACGCGAAGTTTTTCGTTCCTCCATCGCCATTTCATACGCTACCGATGAAGAAGACGGGGAAGAAATGCGTGACAAGCTATCTGCCTCAACCCGCTCCGATGGAACCGCCCTCTATACTCCTCTTGTCGGACTCTCTGTCATAGTCTTCTTTATCTATGCCCTGCAATGCCTCCCCACCACTGTAATTGTCCGACGTGAAACTGGCTCTTGGAAATGGGCTCTTGGCCAACTCGCTGGTATGACAATCTTCGCCTACCTCGCTGCTTTGCTCGTTTATCAAACAGGCAAGCTGCTTGGCTATTCCTGACACCATGGATTGGCAAACTCCAGCAGCTCTGGGTATCGTTGCCCTCACCGTCATCCTCTTTTTCGTAAAGCGGAAGAAAAACTCCTGCCGCAACGGAAGTTGCGCCTGCCCCAAAGATCCAAGAAGATAGGGCCTTTTCTTTGTGGCAAACCCAAGATTCGCTCCACATCGTATTCCACTCAATGAAGGTTATTGCTCTCTTCCTCTCCAGCCTTTGCCTCCTCGACGCGAAAGTCTCTTGGAAAAGTGCGCTCAACCAAAAATCAAATTGGTATGGCTCACCTGAAGCACGGGAGCTTGCCAAGAAGGTCATGCTCTATCAGCGCGACAATGGTGGCTGGCCCAAGAATCAGGACTTCTCAAGAAAAATTGATACAACCGATCTTAAAGAACTCACCCAGCAACGTAATAACCTTAAGGATACCACCATCGACAATGGGGCAACTTACACCCCTCTTAAATTTCTAACTCGTGTCTGGCAAGCCCAGGCAAGCCCCGGGCTTGAAGCCTCCCTCCACCGCGGCATAGCCTTTCTCCTCACGAGCCAATACAACAACGGCGGTTGGCCCCAGCGACCCCATAGTTCCGGCTACGGCCTTCACATCACTTACAACGATGGCGCAATGATTGGCGTCATGTCCTTCCTTCGGGATCTTGAAAAAGATCCCATCACTTTCCTAAGAAAAGACGAAAAGTCCTCAATCATTACCGCGCTTAATCTTGGCCTTAATTGCATCCTCGAAACCCAGATCCTTATCAAGGGAAAACCTACCGTTTGGTGTGCTCAGCATGATGCCAAGACCCTTTTGCCTGCTCAAGCCCGCTCATACGAACATCCTTCCTTCAGCGGTGCAGAAAGTGCAGGTATCGTGAAGTATCTCATGGAGATTCAAGAACCCTCTAACGAGGTTCTTGAATCAATCAGCGGAGCAATTACTTGGTTTCGACAGAAGCAGATCAATGGCATCAGGATCATCAAAAAAGATGGAGATAAAACCATCGTTCAAGATGATAATGCGCCGCCTCTTTGGCCACGCTTCTCCGATCTTCAGACCGGAAAACCTATCTTTTCTGGTCGCGACGGAATCATCAAATCTTCAATTACCGAAATCGAAGCCGAACGCCGTAACGGCTACGCTTGGTATGTTGGAAATCCACGATCTATTCTCAACGACCACGATCATGATCGTTAAAACGCACCCAACTCTCTTAAGCAGAGCACAACCCGATTTTCCACGTCCGATTGCGCCCGGTCCAAATCAAGTATAACACTCCAGTCGTTGAGCCCCTCTTCATCGACCAGGATTTGCTCCAAACGATCACCTTCGATACGGAGATACGCCGAGCTTCGCGCCTCAGGGTCCATGCGGATAATCCCATGCTCCTCAAAATACCCCGTCATCATCTCACGAAGCTCGAAAGCCTTGCTCCCCACCAAGTCGGCGGCGGCTTCGTAATTCTCACGTGAAATCTCCTTCACGAAATCAAAAACGACTCTTCGAGTCGCTCGCACAAATTCGGATTTTCGCCTCGTAAAAGGAACCTCCTTGACCGAAGCCTTCTCAACGATTTCCTCGTGATCTCGCAATCTCTCCCACTCATCAATCAAACTGGAGTCAACCCCACGGACTATTTCTTCTAGGAATGACTTAGCCTCCTCAACTTCTTCGGTTTTCAAAGAAGGGGGCACCGTTTGCACAAGAACCTTATAAACCTCAGAAAGGTGGCGAAGTAAAACCGCTTCACTTCTTTCGAGTCCATAGTTTTTGATATAATCTTCGAATGAGGACCATTCCTCAAACATTTCCCGCACGATGGATTTGGGTCTAACTCCCGCCTCTTTAGCCCAAGGATTAATAAGGACGAAATCATTATAAGTTTGGTAAATAAAATCCTTACCTGGCTTCGGATGCTCCACTTCCTCAAGAGCCTCCAAACGATCATCGTAATCCACGCCGTCTTCCTTCATCTGCGCAACCAACGCCATCTTAATTTTATCAACTTGCTTTCGGATTACCACTGTAGGGTCTTCCAAAATAGCCTCGATAAGCGACAGCATATTGGCGACGTAATCAGGAGCCTCGCTATCCAATTTTGGGATAGTTTCGATTAGGTAAAGACCAAGGGCCTGATTCATTGTGAAATCATCCTGTAATTCTACGTTTAACTCCACCTTGGCCAAGGTCGTACGTTTTTCCTTCGGAATGATCGTAAGAACCTTCCCTTCCACCAAACCACGAAAAAGAGCAAAGGCTTGTCTTCGGAGAGTCCTCTTCCTTCCCGGTGGCTCGTGACACACATTGATGATTCTGCGTAGCTCCGCACAGCCATCTTCGCCTCCTCTTGAAAGAATATTGAGCAAAGTGCCATGACGGATACTAAAACTGGAAATCAACTTCTCTGGCGGAGCACTTTGCAGTTTTGCATAGGTCCTCTCATCCCAATTTACAAAACCCTTCTCCGGTGGTTTCTTTTTCTGCGCCTTACTCTTTTTCCCCTTCGCCGCAGCCTTGGCGTCAGCCTTCAAATTCTCAATAAAATATTCAGGAGCCTGAGCCACAACGTAGCCAATATTATCAAATCCCCGCCGCCCCGCTCTACCGCAAATCTGACGGAAGTCGCGAACTGCTAGAATCTTCGTACTTTTTCCTCCGAATTTATAAAGCTGGGTGAAGAGCACAGTACGGATAGGCACATTCACTCCTACCCCTAGCGTATCAGTCCCACAAATCACTTTCATGAGTCCCCGCTGCGCCAGCTTTTCAACAAGAACCCGATACTTAGGTAATAACCCCGCATGGTGAATCCCAAGACCGTGCCGAAGAAGCTTCTTCACCTCTTTCCCATAAGGGCTCTTGAAATCAGCATTCTCAAGAACTTTAGAAATAGCGGCTTTCTCTTCTTTTGAACAAAAGTTCCGACTCATCAAATTTTGCGCCGTCCGAGCACAGGACAACTGGGTGAAATGAACGAGATAAATTGGAGCTTTACCCGAACTAACCAGCTCGTCGACCTGATCCTCAAGAGAGGTTGTGCTGTAAGAAAACTCCAAGGGCACCGGACGCTCTTCCGATTTCACTAAAACTGTCTCTACTCCCGTGAGTTCAGTTAATTCTTTTTGAAATATTTCGGTCTCTCCCAAAGTCGCCGACATTAAAAGAAAGCGAGCCTGAGGGAGGGTCAAGAGAGGGATCTGCCACGCCACCCCTCGTTCATGGTCCGAATAATAATGAAATTCGTCCATAATCACCTCATCCACCTTTGCAAGTGATCCCTCTCTCAAGGCCATATTAGAAAGAATCTCCGCCGTGCAGCAAATTACCGGGGCCTCGGAGTTCACCGTAGCATCTCCAGTAATCATTCCCACTTGCTCCGGACCAAATGTTTCACACAACGCAAGAAACTTTTCGTTAGCAAGCGCCTTAATTGGAACCGTATAAAATGACCTTCGTCCCTGACAAATTGCTCGAAAATGAAGCGCGAGGGCTACCAACGACTTCCCCGATCCTGTTGGAGTATTAAGAATGACATTCTTTCCCTCGTATAGCTCAAGGATAGCCTCTTCTTGATGGTCATAGGGCTCGGTTCCACTTTCGATGAGATACTCGAGAAAAGCATCGAGCACTTCGGAACTCGATGACGCATCATTTACGATTGAAGGATCCAACTGCGGCACGACAAAAAAGTGGCCATCTCACCCCATAAGTAAAGTCCCTCCTAATCACTCCCTGATCGACACCACTCAAATTTCATCTAAACCTTTCCCCATGAAGGCAAAAAACTTGCTTATTATGTTGATTGCCACTGCCGGACTCGCAGTCGCACAAACTGACGCCAAAAACAAAATCGCGGACCAAATTAGCGAACTCATCGAAATCCAAGATGCTGCCGCTAAAAAGTTCATGGACGAAGTTCGGGCCCTTCCTCGTGAAAAACAGCGAGAAGCCTATCAAAAAGGCTATCCAAAATTCGACGACACCATTGAGGCGCTCTACACTCTTGTGGAAGAAAGCCCCGCCGAGGCAGCGAGCCTTAAGGCTATTTCTTGGATCTCCAGTCACAGTCAGGGCAAAGAATTAAAGGCCGAAATTTTTTCCGCCCTTGAAAAGCATCATCTGGATCACAGCGAATTATCAGAAGTCATTCTCTCGCTCTACGGAGCTAAGGGAGAAAACACCCAAGCCTTTCTCTCGACCGTCGTTGAAAAAAGCAAAGCTCAAGACGCTCGAGGATCCGCGCTCTACATGCAAGCCGTCCAGATTGAACGCGACACAGCAAAAACTGCCCGATATAAAGCCCTCGTCGAAAAACTGAATGCCGAGCATGCCGACTTTGAAGTCAGAGGCCGTAAGGTTGGCGCGATGATGAAAGCGACACTTGAAGCGAAAGAAAAATTGGCGATTGGAAAATCAGCCCCTGAAATCATCGGGAAGGATGTCGACGGAAAGGAAATGAAGCTCTCTGATTACAAGGGCAAGATCGTTGTCCTCGATTTTTGGGGTGACTGGTGAGGCCCTTGCCGCGCTATGTATCCTCACGAGCGGTCGCTCGTTGAAAGATTAAAAGACAAGCCCTTCACTATTCTTGGAGTCAACAGCGACTCTTCCAAAAGATACAAGAAGGCGATTGAAGAAAACAATATTACTTGGCCCTCATTCTGGGACGGAGGAAGAACCGGCGGCCCAATCGCCACCGCTTGGGCAGTCCGAGGTTGGCCTACAATTTACATCATTGATGCCAAAGGCGTAATTCGATTCAAAAATACTCGAGGAAAAGCCATGGACGAGGCTGTAGATAAGCTCCTTGAGGAAATGGAAAGTGAGTAAATCACTACGAGTGACCAACTTAATCAAAAGTCATCTTTAAAATTTGAACCCCACGCAACGCGTGGGGCTTTTCAAGTTCGGATTCTTTGTTCCACCGAAGGCGGTCAAAATTAGAGCTGCCATTATATCACCTCGGTCTTGAACAAGCGGAATCCCCGCTTTTCATAATTCCCAAGTGCATGAGGATGATCCTCACTACAGGTATGCAACCATACCCTCTGAGTCCCTTTAATTTTCCAAGCCTCTCGAACCGCCAGAGAAAGCATCCCTCCTCCAATTCCCTTTCCAATCATCAGAGGTAGCAGTCCAAAATAAACGATTTCTATATTCCCTCCTTCCTGACTTTCCATCTCTACATAACCTGCTGCTTCAGCTCCAAGGCGAGCTACCCAGGTTCTTAGGTTCTCACGACTCACCCATTTCTCCCATTGATTGTCTGTCCAATTCAGGCGGTCAACCCATTGCCAATCCCCACCAACCTCCCGATAAAACTGAGTATTGATGGCCACATCGTCGGTCGGTTCTAAGCTTAAATTTGTAACCACCTCAGAAGGAATGAATTGCTCCTCTTCCGTAATTTCCAGATACCAAACTTTGATTCCCTTCACTCCTTGAGTTGACACAGTAAGGCGTGACTCGTCACGTCTTACTTAAAGTAGAAAATGTTTAACCTCAGTTCATCAAAGCTAGGCTACCTCGAAATAAAAAAGAAGGTGAGTTACTGAAGCTGTGTGAGAATCTCCATGATAAGATCGCCACTCCGATGATCAAAGATGGACTGTTGACGCAACCACCGGGCTACTTTTAAAAGGTCTGATTCAGAAAGCCCAAGATCACTGAACGATGAACGATCAAAATTCGGCCCCGTGTTTACTGCACGGAAAACCTCAAGATATTTCCTTCCCGGCTGACCCAACCGAGACACTTTGAGATACTCCCCGTAAGTAACCTCGTCGAATTCCTCCCAAAAATCATCGGGCATATTCTCAATTTGTAGCCTTGCCGCTGTTGTCGTATCAAGAAATACACCCATCTCGGCAGCTGCTGCTTGCACTTTCATTGGCAACGGAAAGGCATCCTGAAAGTCTTCAGTTACAATCGCCACCACTTCGAAGCCATCCTTCTTTTCCCAAATCACCAGATGGAAAAATTGATCAAGCTTCTCCGCTAATTGTGACAACTCTAAGATTTTCATTGAGAAGAACCAAACAAGTCACGCACTGAATCCCGCTTCAAAGCAAGCTCCCGCCATTCATTTACTAAACGGCTTTCCTGAATCACTCCGCACCCACTCGGCAGCGCAAAATCATTCCCCTTCCAAGCCACCATTCGGATTGCCACCAAGGCTTCAAAATCACCATCCCTCAACAATCCAAAAGGTGCTCCAAATTCTACCGGACAATCCAATCGCTCACGCCAATCTTTGAGTTGAGCAATAGTTTCCGGAGTCCGAGGCAAAGGACCGAGAGCTGGCGTTGGATGCAAGCGGTCGATCAAGGTCTGCGTCTCCCGATACTGGTAGAGCTCAACATTGATAAGCGTTTGGAAATGTATCAAACGACCTAAATCGAGGATGTCTCGCACGCGCCTCACCACCATCCCTAGATCTGAGAGCTTTGCAATTAAGGTTTGCGCGACGAACTCATGTTCACGAATTTCTTTATCATCGACCGCGAAGAGCCTCTGCTCCTCGCTTCGCGCCGTCCCAGCTAAGGCCATCGTGTATATCCGGCCGTCAAAATAGCGAAATAAAACCTCTGGAGTTGCTCCCAAAAAACCCTCTTCTTCTCCAATCCAGCCATACGGCCGGAGAGATTTGGGTATTTGAAACAAAGAAGCCAGAAGCGTATCTGGCGAACAATTACCCTTCCCCTTTTCAGTCACAACAGGGACCGACTTTTCGATCATTCCTTGCCCGATCGCTCCAGAAACCTCGCGGAAAACCTCCGCGAATCTTACGGGGTCTGGCTCCTCCCATTGAATTCGGCACTCTCCTGAAGCGGGTGCCTTGTTTAGGACTTCAACCCGATCCGGAACGAGCCATGGCTTTTTCTCACTAAGCGAAAAATCATTCTTGTAGAAAGCCACCCCTCCGGCGGGTGGCTCTGCCAAGGCGGTAAATGGCCCATAGCCGACGAGAATATCGCCAGTCCGGGTCCCAAAAACCGCTCTCTCCATAATCAAATCACTCTACCACACCATTCTTAACCAGCTCCGCAAAACTTGCCGCCTCAAGACTAGCTCCCCCGACGAGGGCCCCATCAATATCTTTCTGGCCAAGAAGTTCAGCTGCATTATCGGGTTTCACCGAACCACCATACTGGATACGAATTTTTTCCGAGATTGAAATTCCATAAAGGTCCGTCAGCACAGACCGAACAAATTCATGAGCATCTTGAGCTTGCTGGGGTGAAGCTGTGACTCCAGTTCCAATGGCCCAAACGGGCTCGTAAGCAATCACAGTATCAAGTGCCTGCTTCTCAGTCACATTTTTCATGCCTTCGGTAAGCTGATTGCGAAGGATCTCTTCCAACTTTCCATCCTCACGTTCTTGGAGAGTCTCGCCGATACAGAAGATCGGCTTCAACTCAACTTCGTGAGCTTTTAAAATCTTGGAGTTAATCAACTCGTCCGATTCGCCATAAATAGCCCGTCGCTCCGAATGTCCAAGAATGACGTAGTTTACAAAAATCTCCTTCAACATGATGGCACTCACTTCTCCGGTGAAAGCGCCATTATCCTTTTCGCTCATATTCTGCGCAGAGACCCGCACCTTGGAGTGAGCCAGTAACTCCGTAGCCTTCGGGAGCGATACAAAAGGTGGAGCTATCACGATGTCCACACCTTTAGGGAGATCAGAAAGTCTACTCTCAAAACTCTTAATAAAGTCTTCGGTGTCGGACGGTCCCTTGTTGAGTTTCCAGTTTGCGGCAATAATCGGCTTCCTCATATCAGTGTCCGGCGTAACTCACTCGGAAGCTTTACGCAAGACTGTTCACACCGCATAAAATTGTACTGTCTCGCTGTAATTTGGAATCAGCTCCACCAACAAGGCTTTTTCACCCACCTCCAAAGCATCGAAGCCCTCTCGATTCTCAATCTTTAAATAATCCATATCCCACATGAGCGCCCAACCTTTAAGATCAAAATCTTGTGGCTGAACAATTACCTCTTTTTGATTCTTCGTGAGTTGTGAGAACCTTGGTAAATGCTCAAAAATCTGCCCCCCTCCATTGTTAATTACAACAATGACACGCCCCTGACATTCGACTTGGGAAAACATGGCCGGGGCGGCCAAATCATAGAGTGTCGTCAAATCCCCAAACACCCCCCACGAATCCGGAGTCTCAGCAGTAGCACCGAGCCAGCTCGAAAGTTGACCGTCGATTCCGTTGGCACCCCGGTTCGCAAAAACCCGCGCGTAAGGAGTATCCCTCTGGCCATACTCATTCCATTCCCGAATTGGCAAACTATTACCGATAAACAAGCTCTCTCCAGTCGTCGCATAAACCGAAAGCAAATTAACCAATCCCGGCTCGCTGTCTGGAAACGACTCCAACCTCTCATCGATCTTAGAAAAAATTGGCCGCCCACTTGGGAAATCATCACGCACATCTCCGATGAAATCCACTTCACCCAACCCACGAATTACTCTGCCAACATTCCCATGAATCACTTTCGATTCTCTCGCTAGTCCCGGCAAACCATTCCGGCAAATCGAAAGGATTTCGGTCGAAGAATCTAATTCAAGATCCCGCCATAATCTCCCAGCCGGAACTTCGCCTAATCGTAAAATCCTTCCGGGCAAATTCCCTACAAAACTCTTCTCGGAAACTAAAAGGCCCTGAAGTAATTCACGGATTCCGCTATTTACGTCAGCCACCACCGGAATTCCTAGATCCCTTAAAAAGTAAAAAACATCTTCTCGGTCCTCTGGCTCCAACCCGCCCACCATTGCGATAATCCCTTTAAAGACTCCATCACCGAGAAAATCGCGGAGACTTTTTACCTCAAAAGAAATTTTCTCGGGAAGAAATCCCTTCACCTCAGCATCCCACCCAGAACAATCGATCACCTCTTCCTCGAGAGAAACATTCAAATGAAGAGGCTTGCGACCATTCCATTGATCAAGATTACTTGCTGCATAGTTTCCAAAAATCCCCTCTTGCTCAATCACTTGTGGAGCCCCGCTTCCTAGGAATCTTTCCGGTCGGTCCGCCGACAACACCACTAATGGCAGACCGCTATAATAGGCCTCAACTACCGCAGGCAAACACTCAGCTACCGCGGTTCCACTGGTGGTCACCACCGCACAAGGACGCCCGGTATCCTTGGCCCGTCCCAATGCAAAAAAGGCCGCTCCTCGTTCCTCAAAATGCCGCCAGACCTGTAACCCCTCCGCAGCCTCAAGCAAGGCAACAAACCCAGCGTTCCGAGCCCCTCCACAAACCACAAAATCACCACAACCCGCCTCTAGGAGTCGGTCAACGACCATTTGCTCCATATTCACCACTTAAAACTTCTCTACCAGCAAGGAAGCATTATGCCCACCAAAGCCAAAGGAGTTGCTTAAAGCAGCTCTGATTTCAACCTCACGCGCGGTGTTGGCACAGTAGTCGAGATCACACTCGGGATCCTGATCTTCAAGGTTGATTGTAGGAGGAATCACACCATCACGAATGGCATTGATACAGGCAAGAATTTCAACGCCCCCTGCAGCACCTAGGAGGTGCCCGGTCATCGACTTGGTCGAACTGACAATAAGGCCTTCCTTAGACCACTTCCCGAAAGACTTCTTGATCGCCTTACTCTCGCAGATATCACCCTGCGGAGTCGAAGTGCCGTGCGCATTCACATATTGCACATCCTCAGGGTTTAAGCTTGCATGCTTGAGAGCCATATCCATGCAACGAGCCGCCCCCAAACCTTCAGGATGAGGAGAGGTCAAATGATAGGCATCGGCGCTGAGGCCATACCCGGTGAGTTCGGCGAGAATAGTTGCCCCACGCTTTTTCGCATGCTCCAGTTCTTCAACCACCACAACTCCTGCACCTTCCCCCATGACAAAACCATCACGACCAGTATCGAAGGGACGGGAAGCGGCGGACGGGTCATCATTGCGGGTGCTGAGAGCCTTCATATTCCCAAACCCAGCAAGGCCCATAGGTAGAATCGCTGCTTCTGAACCTCCGGCAATGAAAGCCTCGGCATCTCCAAACTTGATCATACGCCATGCTTCACCAATGCTATGGTTGGCAGTCGCACAGGCGGTGACAATAGCCATGTTCGGGCCACCAAACCCGTGCTCCATCGAGAAAACTCCACTCGCAATATTGGAAATCATCATCGGAATGGTAAAAGGCGAAACCCGGCTTGGACTGCGGTTGAGAAGAAGGGTATGGTTTTTCTCAAGAGTGCCTAGACCACCGATCCCACTTCCAAGCATCACACCCACGCGGTCACGATCGATTTCACTCTTAGCAAGCCCTGATTCGGTCAGCGCCATTTGGGCTGCCGCAATAGAAAGGTGCGCATAACGATCCATACGGCGGGCATCCTTGGGGTTCGAAAAATATTGGGTGTGATCAAAGTCACGAACCTCGCCACCAATTTTTACTGGATACTCGCTTGTGTCCATGGACTCGATCAAGTTAATCCCACTCCGTCCGGCTTTCATGCTTTCCCAAGTTGAGTTGGCATCATTTCCCAAGGGGCTCACGGCCCCGATCCCTGTCACTACGACGCGTCGGTTTTCCATTGCTACAAGAAGGTTGGTTGGTGATTAGCTTGTGTTTCCTTGAAAAGCAAGGACTGTTCGTCTTCAGATTTAGCCCAGCTTCCGATGTCCACCCCGAATATTTTGGGCCGAACACTCAGGACAGGTGGAAAGTTTAACCCGGCTTTTCTCGGGGTAACGCTTACCACATAAGTGACATTCTCTTGTGGACAATCGTAACCTACGTTCATTCCGCCGGTCCGCAAAAAAGGAAAAAGCCCAGTCTACTAAAACCCAAACGAACGCCAGAAGGACGATCACCACAAGAAGGTCGGTAAACGAAGAAATCATTATTCTGAAGGTCGATTCACAACTTCTGCTTCAAGCCTCCAAGTTCGCAACGATCCTTTTTTAGTGACGGGTTCTATCATTGCGCTTCGCAGCCTCTCCAAAACCGGTTGAGTCCGGACGTCATTCGCTTTTTCCCACCAACTCTCAACTGCGACGACGCTCCCCCGCCAGTCTGCGGTTAAAACAATCGACCAAATTTCGCCCTCGCTCATCAACTTAGGATCCTCTGGCCAATCGAAAGGAAAATCGAAGGGCTTCAATCCATCGGGGCCTTCGATGACCTTGACCTCGATCCACCAATTTTCTTTTTTGGTCGCATATCTTACTGAGGCCACAGCATCTGGCCTAGGAAGAGCATCCGGTCCCATCCCAGGAAGGTTTGCCAAAGTCACCTCGGGCTGAGGAAGCGAAATCTGACGCAAAGTTGGTTCATAGCCACGAGGAAAAGTAGCAGCCATCGCCTTCTCGACAACATGGTCAATAACACTGGAATCTTTGACATTCCACCTTTGCTGGAAAAGCGTTTTTCGATCAATCAACTCGGCCAACCAACGATTTTGCTCCGCATCCAAATCTACCACCGCGACATCAATTTCATTTTGCTCAAGCTCCACCAACCCAGCGTCGTCTAATTGGAGGAAGCCATAGATCCCACCCCAAAACGCCACTGAAAACAAGAGAGCGATGAAAAAGCGATACGAGGAACCGTGTCCCCGACGCCAGTCAAAAACCATCCCAGCAGCCCGATCACGTAAAACTTTCCGATAACGCCAAAACATTACTCAAGGAGCCTTCTCTACCCCATCCTTCCGGCGATAGCCTTCAAAGATTCGTATTCCGTTTAGCTTAGCAATCGTGTTAATCAAAATTTGACGTTCCGCCATCGTCGCTTCGGAATCCACTTTAATCGCCACCGCCTTAGTTCCCCGCTTCTCGGCAGACTCCAAAACAAGCCCCCCGAGGGAAGCCTGTGATACTTTAACCCCTTCCACATAATAAACCGGACCCGACGCTGTGCCCTTTAGCATGACTACCACCGGATTTTCATCACCCAGACGGACACCACGAAACTCGGACGGCGGTAGTTTGATTTCAACGTAGCTCTCCTTCGCTACTACCCCGGTGAACATCACCAGTGCGAGGAGCAAAGCGATAAAATCAAAACCCGGAATTACGAAAATCCATCCGGGACGCTCAGGCAATGACATCTTGAGCTGCATGATTCAGGAATCTTTCTTCTCGGTAACTTTTGGCCCCATGGATGGCTTCTTGGACTCAGGGTCTAAGCTTTTAGCCTGCTGCTCCAAACTATCGCGAAAAGAAACGATACGATCATGTTCACGGCTGTCGCACACAATATTCACGGTCTCAATTCCAGCTCTTTCAAGACGGTGCAGCATTCGTTGAGCCTTCCCATAAAGATAGAGGTAGACGAGATAGGAGGGAATCGCGAGTGCCAGCCCGACCGCTGTGGAGACCAAGCTTTGAAACATGCCACCCGCTAAAGCCGCCTGAGCCACCGCCGAATCAGCTGCACCCACCTTCATAAAAACTTCAATCAAGCCGAGAACCGTTCCAAACATTCCCAGCATTGGAGCTAGCATCGCCACCCCGAGCAAAACCCTCATATAGCGCTCAATCCGTGGCACTTCCAACTGCCCAGCTTCTTGTGCGATCTCACGCAGGTTTGTCCGGTCCAAATGATGGCGCATTAAAATCGAGTGAATCACGCGCGCCTCCGGACCCCGCGCCCGTGATGCCTCGTGTAAAGCTTCGGCATAGGCTTTTTTACGGACATGATTGGTGATTCCCAATAGCAAATCGGCCACCTTGGTCCGGGCATGCTGAAAAAAGACCATCCGTTCCACCATGACCAAGAAGCCCACAAAACCGAGAACAACCTGTAACCACAGAATGACTCCGCCAGCTTCGTTTGGAAAGTTCACAAAAGCGAAATACCAGAAAATACGCTAAAGGACCAGCGATTACGCGCCAAGGCTCACATTCTTCCGGTCCGGCGAGATGAATTCTTGCCAAACCTGCTCGCTCGCCTGCTTCCGAAAGCCGAAAAGCGGTCTCCATTTCGGCGCGCGCGGCTCGTTGAGAAGTTGCATTCCAATCTCACGGGGTAGGCGATTAGCTTTCCGTGTGTTACAGGGGATACATGACGTCACGATATTATCCCAAGTCGTTTTTCCACCTTTGTCTCTCGGCATGACATGATCGAGATTCAAGTCAATCTCCGGGAAAATCTCGGCACAATATTGGCAGGTGTATTTGTCACGAAGAAAAACGTTCTGCCGTGTGAACTTTACCTCCTTGCGAGGGACCCGATCATAAAGCGCTAAAACAATAATTTTAGGAACCCGTAAAGCGACCTTAACGGAGTGGACCAATTCAGCCGCTGCCGATTCCCTTTGCTCACCTGAATACTCCACCCAGGATCCGATATCGTGGGTTTGGTAGCGACATTCCCCCTCTGTCTGCACCACTTGGGCATGGCCCAAGCAAAGAAGCTTTAACGCTCGCTTTACCGAGCAAGTGTGCACCGGCTGCCACAGCCGATTCAGGACAAGGACAGGACGCTCTAGCACAAATTCCATAGAGAAATAGCAATTACCAAGCCAAATACAGATTCCTTGAAGATGAAGCAATCTTAAATTGACCTTCAAATCCATTCTTCCACGTCTTTTGACTCGCTCGGTCAATGGGTCATGGTTATCCCCGCCCATGCCCTTTCCCAAATGTCTAATTCCATTCGCCTTCGTTGTCTGCCAAATGGCAGCCGCTGATGAATTGAGTGAGACCCTAAATACGCTCACGGCCAACCATCCAAATCTTGAAGGATACCAAGCAACCTACGAACTGAGCTCAAACACAGGCCAAACGGGCACTATCAAAATTGGTGTCGATTTCAAATCGGGATGGTCATATCTCATATCAGAATTCAAGAATGAGAAAGGCAAGTTAACGCAACAAGGCCAGCAATGGACCACCACGGACGGCATCTATTTTCTTCAGTCAGACGATCAGAAAATTGCTTTTGAAGGATTAGGAAAACTAGCAAAACGATGCCGCAAGCTTGTCGAGATCATCAACCCTGACAGGGAACTCGGCATTCCATTGCGGATCAAACCGTATTTGTATTTAGACGAGGCTGACGTTCGCTTGGGCATAGGCTACAGCACCCACGAGAATGAACTTCTGAGTAAAACCAAAAAACTCATCAGCAAAACCGATGATGAAATCGTCGCCGATCTTGGAAAACTTGGCAGGGTCACCTTCGAAACCAAGACTGGCATCATCACTTCACAAGTCATCACATCCGCAGAGAAAACTCGCTCGTTGAAGCGAACAAACTGGGTTAATAACCCTGGCAAAAAGGCGATATCTTCCCGGTTCAACATCGACCTTAAAAAGCTCCAACCCCAAGACCTTAGAGGTTCCGGAATGAGCCAAGATTTCACCCGGCGGGCTTTCCAACAACTCATCGAAAACGCCTCGCGTGACCAAAAGGTCGCAAATTCAATGCGCACCCGCCTCTTGTCCATTGCCAATCAATTTGTCGACTTCCTAGATCAGGAACCACTGAATAAAGCTGGGTTTATAAACAACGATTTCTTCTTCAAATTCCTCGATCAAGCCATGGCGAAAACCGCCGAGCGACTGGAACAAGACGGCAAAAAAATCGGAGTAACTGATATTCTTACTACTCCTGAATCCCGTAATGCTTTTATCGCGAACCTCGTTAGATCTTTTCGCCAGCAAGCTCCGCCAAACAAGAAGCAGGAATATCTTGCTGAAGTTCTGAATGGAAAATTGGAGGGCTCTAAAGGCTCAGCTCTCGTCACTCGAGTTCTAATTGAAGACTTTATTGAAAATGCCTACTACCGCGTTCGGATTGGTCGCGCCATCGACGCCTATGTTCAACAGCTGAAAGGGAAATAAGATCCTCTCTCCTTTTTGGCATCAGAATAAAAAAAGAGCCGCCCTTAAAAAGCGACTCTTATAAAGTAGAGATAAGGACAAGCTAACGGCGTCGGCGTAACAATCCAAGTCCGGCAAGTCCGAGAAGTAGGACTGAAGATGGCTCTGGAACAGGAGTGAATCCCGCCGCCGCGAAAACAGCAACGTGCTCCTGCTCGTTCATCCCGTCGAAAGCTCCATTATTAACCGAGTAATTTGCCAGATCGAAGGCCTGTGGCCCACCTCCAAGCCGCTGAGCAAAGCCATCTTTGTATTCCCAATCTTCGCCAGTGCCATCGGTGTTTATATCGCCAAAGATATCCACAACATTTTCTCCGTTGAAAAGCTCGATGGCGTCATCTCCATTGATGTTGGCAGACTGACCACCATTCAAAAGAGTGAAGTTTTGAACGAAATTATTAGCAAAGAAATCTTGGAATAAGATTGAGAAGTATGATTAAAAACTTATTATGGCTGTACTTATGATTTAAATAGATTGGTATTAAAAAAAGCAAGAAGGATAAATAGTAAAATGTAAGCTTTATGATGAATCTCATAAATTTTCAATAATTTAAAGTGGAATTAATTCTGGAAACAAAGAATGGTCTATAATACCAGAAAAAGGAAAGCACTAAATTCTCGATAATA
>ENA-ORDR01000261-ORDR01000261.1-marine-metagenome-genome-assembly--contig:-NODE-261-length-27754-cov-5.875637_pt1 | contig 27754 bp, 26 predicted proteins | sample MGYA00240993_ERZ508538 | MGnify/ENA primary metagenome ERZ508538 (study PRJEB26207, sample SAMN05421999) | marine metagenome | isolation source: Monterey Bay, California, USA | place: USA:Monterey Bay... | reverse complement strand
ATAATATTATTAAACCAACTAATTAATAATGACAATCCATTTTCTGTATCAAAAAGAGCAGAAAATATAAAAGCATTATTTTATAAAAGCTTTAATAACATAGAAAAAAACAATGAAGCTGAAATTCTAGAGAAGAACTTTAAGAAAATTTATAATTTATTTAGAAAAAAAAGAAATGATTTTAGAAAAGAGCAAGAGCAAAAAGAAAAAGAGAATCTAAAACTAAAAACAGATATAATTTCAGAAATTAAAGATCTTACTTCAGAAGTAGAATTAAAAAAAGATACTTATAACCGATTTAGAGAACTACAAAAACAATGGAAAAAAATTGGCCATGTAAGCATTAAAGAAAAAAATAATGTCTGGCAAATGTATAATCATTATGTTGAAGTATTTTATGATTATTTGAGACTTAATAAGGACCTAAGAGATATAGATTTTAAGAAAAATCTAGATAATAAATTAGAATTATGTGAAAAAGCTGAAAAATTACTTTCTCTTAAATCATTAAATAAAATGCACGAGGACCTACAAATACTTCATGAAAAATGGAAAGATATAGGCCCAGTAAATAAAGAAAACAGAGATGAAATTTGGATTAGATTTCAAGAAGCATCAAAAAAAATAAATAAAAAAAGAAACGATTATTTTTTAGATATTAAGAAAAAAGACCAAATAAAACTAGCTGCAAAAAAAGAGATTTGTGAAAAAATCAATCAACTAGCAAATAAAGAAATTAAATCAATAAAAGAAATAAATCTTTCAAACAAAGAGGTAGAAAAACTATCTTCTCAATGGAAAAATATAGGAAGAGTAAATAAAAAAGACAATAAGCTGTGCTGGACAGAATACAGAGAGTCTCTTAATAACTTTTACACTAAGAAAAATGATTTTTTTAAGAATAGAAAAGATAAAAACAAAAATATCATTGATTTAAAAATTAAACTTTGTGAGGAAGTTGAAAGTCTTCAAAATAATACAGAATGGGCAAGGACTTCAAAAAAAATTATCAATCTACAAGCTCAATGGAAAAAATCTGGTTTCATAGCTGGAAAATTAAATGATAAACTATGGAAAAGATTTAGAAGTTCTTGTGATTTTTTCTTTGAATCAAAGAAAAATTTTCAAAAAGATATAGATAAAAAGAAAATTGAAAAAATTCAAGAAAAGAAAAATCTTATCATAAGTCTAAAAAAACACAAACCAACCAAAAATAAAGATAAGGAGATTGCATTTTTAAAAGAAAACATTGATAAATGGAAAAAAGTAAGTCTTTCGCCCAATATGATAAATTTAGAATCAGATTATAAAAAATTATGTGATGAATTTCTAATAAATCTTAATTTAGAAAAAAAAGATTTAGAAAAAGAAAAAACATCTGTTATGCTAAGTTTAATGGGAAATAACCCAAAAGTTTTAACAAAGGAAAAAAACAGCGCAAAAGAAAAGATTAAAGAACTCACAAAAGAAATTAATCTTTTTGAAACTAATAAGTCTTACATTGTTTCATATAAAAAAAACAACCCACTTCTTGATCAAATAAATAAAAAAATCATCAGATTGGAATTAGAAAAAAATAATTTAGAAAAAAAATTAAAAATTCTAAATAAGGTTTAGCATGAAATTTGATATCGTTTCAGATTTTCAACCAACTGGAGATCAACCAGAAGCAATTTCTCAATTAGTAGAAGGAATCAATGAAAATGAGGAATACCAAACTCTTCTTGGAGTAACTGGCTCTGGAAAGACATTTACAATTGCAAACGTTATTACTGAAGTCAATAAACCAACTTTAGTGCTAAGTCATAACAAAACTTTAGCTGCTCAGTTATTTAGTGAATTCAAACAATTCTTTCCTAATAATGCTGTTGAATACTTTGTATCCTACTACGATTATTATCAACCAGAAGCTTATATTCCAAGTTCAGGCACCTATATTGAAAAAGACCTTTCAATAAACGAAGAAATTGAAAAATTTAGATTAAGTACCACTTCAGCTTTATTATCTGGAAGGAGAGATGTAATAGTTGTTGCATCTGTTTCATGTATATATGGAATTGGAAATCCTGATGATTTTCATGATAATATATTAGAATTATATTCCGAGCAAATACTATCAAGAGAAAGTTTATTAAAATCTTTAGTACAAGCATTATACTTTAGAACTACATCTGATTTCCAAAGAGGAAACTTTAGAGTAAATGGTGATGTAGTTGATATATATCCAGGATATTCTGATACAGCGTACAGAATTCATTTTTTTGGAAATGAAATTGAAGAAATTGAAGAAATTAATCCAGAAAATGGAAATATAATTAAGGAATTAGATAGTATTAAAATTTTTCCAGCAAGTATTTTTATAGCCTCTAAAGAAAGAACCAATGAAGCAATTAAAAATATACAAGATGATTTAGTCAAACAAGTTGAATACTTTAAAAAATCTGAATTAAAATTAGAAGCAAAGAGGATTGAGGAAAGAACAAGTTTTGATATTGAAATGATAAAAGAATTAGGCTACTGTTCAGGAATTGAGAATTATTCTAGGTATTTTGATGGAAGATCTGAAGGAAGTAGACCTTTTTGTTTATTAGATTATTTCCCTAAAGACTTTTTAACAGTAATTGATGAAAGTCACGTGACATTACCTCAGGTTAGAGCTATGTATGGCGGTGATAAATCGCGAAAATTTAATCTTGTTGAACATGGCTTTAGGCTTCCGGCAGCAATGGATAATAGGCCATTAAAATTTGAAGAATTTGAAATAATTAATAATCAAACAATTTATGTAAGTGCTACCCCTGCTGATTATGAACTTGAAAAATGTGAAGGGGTAATCATAGAACAAATAATTAGACCAACTGGGCTTTTAGAACCAGAAATTATTATAAAACCATGCAAAGATCAGATTGATGATTTAATTGAAGAAATAAGACTAATAATTTTAAAAAAAGAAAGAATTTTAGTTACAACGCTTACAAAAAGAATGGCTGAAGAATTAACAAAATATTTAGGGAGAATAAATATAAAGTGTAGATATATACATTCAGATGTAGACACCATTGAAAGAGTTGAAATAATTCATGGATTAAGAAATGGAGATTTTGATGTTTTAATTGGAGTGAATCTATTAAGAGAAGGATTAGATCTCCCAGAAGTAAGTTTAGTTGCAATTATGGATGCAGACAAAGAAGGGTTTTTAAGGTCGGAAAGAGCTTTAATTCAAACCTCTGGAAGAGCAGCAAGAAATGTTAATGGAAAAGTAATAATGTATGGAGATAAAATTACTAAATCAATGAAAAATACAATCGATGCAACAAATAATAAGAGAGAAAAACAAATAAAATATAATAAAGATAATAATATTACACCCACACCAATAAAAAAGAGAAATGATAATAGTATTACAGAGAAATTAAATCCATACAAGCTAAATAACATAAAAGAAGAAGAAAAAATTGATTTTAATAAACTTTCAAAAATAGAACTTAATAAGCTTATTAAAACTACAAAAAATGAAATGCAAAGAATGGCAAAGTCATTAAACTTTGTTGAAGCAACTAAATTAAGGGATAAACTTTACAAACTAGAAGAACTTATAAAATAAAAAAACGGACTACATGAGTCCGTTTTTTATTACATATTATAATTTGCTAATTAAGCGCTTACAATTGTTTTTGCAACTGGTCCTTTTTCACCTTCAGCCGCTTCAAATGTTACTGAAGCACCTTCTTTAAGAGTTTTATATCCATCAGATTGAATTTCTTGAAAATGTGCAAAGTAGTCAGTTCCATCTGAACCTTCGATAAAACCATATCCTTTACTTGAGTTAAACCATTTTACTGTTCCTTCCATAATTGTTTATTATTATTAATTAATACTAGTGGGAACAACCCCACAAAACTTTGCAAATATAACTAAATAAATAACATAGCTATTAATTACGAGATTTCGCTGCTAATAAGGTATTTTTCAACAACATTGCAATTGTCATAGGACCAACTCCTCCAGGTACTGGAGTTATATAACTCACTTTATCTTTAACGTCATTAAAATCAACGTCACCAACTAATTTCCATCCTGATTTAGTTATATCTGATGGTATTCTAGTTATTCCAACATCAATTATACAACAACCTGCTTTTACCATACTAGAATTAACAAAATTAGCTTTTCCAAGAGCCACAATTAATATATCTGCTTTAAGACAAACATCTTTAATATTTTTTGATCTACTGTGGACTAAAGTTACAGTGGCATTACCAGGATTATTATTTCTAGCCATTAAGATACTAACAGGCAAACCAACTATATGACTTCTTCCAATAACAACACAATTTTTACCTTCAGTATCGATTTTATATCTATCAAGAAGTTCAATAATACCTGCTGGTGTTGCAGGAACAAAAGAAGGAAGATTGAGCGTCATATTACCAATATTTATTGGATGAAAACCATCAACATCCTTTAAGACATCTATTGTATTGATAATTTTCTTTTCATTAATGTGATTGGGTAATGGTAATTGAACAATTAAACCATCAATAAGGTTATTATTATTAATCTTCTTAATCTCATCAATTAATTTATCTTCAGAAACTGAATCTTCTAATCTTACTAAAGTAGAATCAAAACCTACTTTATTACAAGCCTTAACTTTTGCATTAACATAAGTTTCACTTGCTCCATTATTTCCAACTAAAATTGCAGCTAAATGTGGTTTTTTTCCACCACTATTTATTAAAGAATCAACTTCTAAAGCAATTTCATCTTTAATATCATTAGAAGTTTTTTTACCGTCTAATAGTATCATTTTAAAATCTTGGTAAATTATTTCCTTTCATCATCTCCATCATTTTTGATGCACCTCCTCCTTGCATCATTTTCATCATTTTACCCATTTGACTAAACTGTTTGATTAGTTGATTAATCTCTTGAACATTAGTTCCACTTCCCGAAGCAATTCTTTTTTTTCTACTTCCATTTAAAACATTAGGATTACTTCTTTCATAAGGAGTCATAGAATAAATAATAGATTCAATACCTTTAAAAGCATCATCATCAATATCAACATCTTTTATTGCTTTGCCTACACCTGGTATCATTCCCGCTAAATCTTTAATATTACCCATCTTTTTAATTTGCTGAATTTGTTTTAAAAAATCATCAAATCCAAAGGTGTTTTTAGCAATTTTCTTTTGAATTTTTCTGGCTTCTTGCTCATCAAACTGTTGTTGTGCTCTTTCTACCAAAGAGATAACATCTCCCATTCCTAATATACGACTTGCCATTCTATCAGGATGAAAAATGTCTAATCCTTCCATTTTTTCAGAGGTTCCAATAAATTTTATTGGTTTGTCGACAACAGATCTTATAGTTAATGCCGCTCCCCCTCTAGTATCACCATCAAGCTTGGTTAATACAACACCGTTAAAATCTAATCTATGATTAAAGGCTTTCGCAGTATTTACTGCGTCTTGACCAGTCATTGAATCTACTACAAATAATATCTCATCTGGATTAATAGAGGATTTAATATTAGTAATTTCAGTCATCATAGCCTCATCAACAGCTAATCTACCTGCTGTATCTATTATAACAACATCATGATTATTTTTCTTAGCATATTTAACAGCATTTGAAGAAATACTTATTGGATCTTTGTTTTCAATTTCTTTATAAACTTCAGCAGATACTTGTTCTGCTAAAACAGAAATTTGATCTATAGCAGCAGGACGATAAACATCACAGGCAACTAATAATGGGGATTTCTTATTATGATTTTTTAAGAAATATGCTAACTTTCCACAAAAAGTAGTTTTACCTGAACCCTGTAAACCAGCAACGAGTATAATTGCTGGTTTTGAATTTAAATTTAATTCAGAAGAACTACTCCCCATTAACTCGGCGAGTTCATCCTTCATTATTTTAGTAAGTAATTCACCAGGCTTTAGTGTTGTGAGCACCTCCTGCCCTAAAGCTTTTTCTTTAACTGTAGCTGTAAATTCTTTAGCAGTTTTATAGTCAACATCAGCAGAAATAAGTGCTTTACGTATTTCTTTCATAGTTTGGGCAACATTTATTTCAGAAATACTCCCCTGCCCTTTTAAAACCTTAAATGCTTTGTCTAATTTTTCGGATAAATTTTCAAACATTTTATATTATTCTTATTTATACAAAAGTATATATTCAATACTTAATTATTAAATAAAGTATTCACAAAATCTTCTTTATTAAACATCTGAAGATCCTCCATCCCCTCTCCTACACCAATATATCTGACAGGAATTTGTAATTGATCTGAAATACCTATAACTACACCACCTTTTGCAGTTCCATCTAACTTAGTTAAAGCCAGAGAATTTACTTGTGTAACAGAAGAAAATTGTTTTGCTTGCTCAATTGCATTTTGTCCAGTTGAAGCATCTAAAACTAAAAGAACATCATGTGGAGCATTAGTTACAACCTTATTCATCACATTTTTAATCTTTGAAAGTTCATTCATTAGATTTATCTTGTTATGCAATCTTCCTGCAGTATCTATAATTACAACATCAGCATTTTTTGACATTGCTGACTGAATAGTATCGAAAGCCACTGATGCTGGATCTGACCCCATAGCCTGCTTAACAATATCAACCCCCACCCTTTCAGACCATATTACAAGTTGATCAACTGCTGCTGCACGAAAAGTATCTGCAGCACCTAAAACAACTTTAAGCCCAGCTTTTTTAAATTTATGAGCTAATTTTCCAATTGTTGTAGTTTTTCCAACACCATTTACTCCAACAACCATAATCACATAAGGAACATTTTCTACAGAATCAACTTCTAAAGTTATATCCTTACTAACAACAAGAAGTTCTTCTATTTCTTTTTTTAAAATATCTGTGAGTTCATCTGAGTTTATATATTTATCTTTTTCAACTCTCTTTTCAAGTCGATCAATAATTTTAAGAGATGTTTCAACTCCAATATCACTTGTAATGAGTATTTCTTCAATGTCATCTAAATCATTATCATCTATTTTTGATTTACCAACAACAGTCTTAGTAATCTTATTAAATAAGCTTGTCTTTGTTTTTTCAAGACTTTTTTCAAGCTTTTTTTGTTTTTGTGAAGATTCCTCAGAACTTACCTTATCATTATTATTAAATAAATTTTTGATTTTATCAAAAAAGGCCATAACTATTTTAATTAATTAAAAAAAAAGCTTCTTTCAAAAATAGAAAGAAGCTTTGATAAATAGAATCTATTTAAGATTATTTTTTAGCAAGAAAATCGTTCACTTTATCTTTAGGAACAATTTCAGATTTAAAAGAATATGAACCAGTTGTTTCATTCTTTACCATTTTCACAGCCTTAGTAAATGCTTTTGCTCCTTTTTTCTGTAATGATGCTACTGTTTTTTTTGCCATTTCTTATTATTTTATTTCTTTATGTAAAGTCATTTTTTTAAGAATAGGATTATACTTTTTTAATTCTAATCTGTCAGGAGTATTTTTCTTATTCTTAGTTGAAATATAGCGTGATGTTCCAGGCATACCACTTGCCTTGTGTTCGGTACACTCTAAAATTACTTGAACTCTGTTTCCTTTCTTAGCCATTTTCTTTTATTTGTTGGGCTGCAAATTTAATTAAATTTTATAAATCTACTACTTTGACATTATCTTTTTTACATTGACATAAAACAAATCATCTCTAACTTGAAAGGATTTTATATCAACATTTCCTAAACTATATTCCTTCCATTCACTTTCTGGTAATAATAATATATCTTTTGTCCCAATATTTACTTTTATATTCATATTAAAATCATCAATAGCATTCCACCTATACAAAAGTGTATACTCTCTTCCTTTTTTCTGTGTTTTGTACTCAAATGTTGGAATTTCAGATTTATATAAATATTGTTGAAAGAAATAATATAAATCTAAATCAACTTTTTCGTTTATATAATCTATAATTTCTGCTCCATCCACTATTTGATATTTGAATTCTTCTGAAATACCTTTAATAATTGAAAACCACAGACTATCATTATCTATTAAGCTTCTAAGTGTATGAAGCATTAGAGAACCTTTTTGATACATATCGTTACTTCCCTTCTTATTGACGTTATATGGCCCTATAATTGGCTTATCGTTTCTAACACTTCGTTTCTGATTATTTACATAATCTAGCATAATATCATAACCGTATATACATTCAACATATAAAACTTCTGAATATGTACAGAAGCCTTCATGAATCCACATATCAGCTATGTCATTAGTAGTTATACTATTCCCCCACCATTCATGACCAGTCTCATGTATAATAATATAATCAAAATCTAAGCCAGAAATAAATTGCCTGTTTCCATTATAACCAGGAAGATAATTATTTCCATAGGCAATAGCTGATTGATGTTCCATTCCAAGATAAGGTGTTTCGATTAAAGTGTAGCCATCTTTATAAAATGGATAAGGTCCAAAATATTTTTCAAAACACTCTAACATTGGTTTAACTTGTTGAAAATGATCTTTTGCTTTGTTGTAATTATATTTTAAAACATAATAATCTAGTTCTAGAGTGTCATAATTATTTACATGAAAATCATTAAAGTAATTATAATCTCCAACGCATAGTGTAACATTATAATTATTTATTGGATAGGATACAAACCAGCTACTTTTATTTGCTTTAGATTGTAATTTCTCACTAAAAAAAGTTTTATCACTTTTTTTCTTACCATTAGAAATAACTTGCAATGGATATCTTACAGTTGATGTAATATTCATGCTATCTGGCTCATCAGATTGATGGTCTTTACACGGCCACCATGAGCTAGCTCCAAGTCCTTGACATGAAACGCCTATCCACGAATTTCCGTTCTTATCTTTTTCCCATGAGAAACCTCCATCCCAAGGAGGGTTAACAGCAACTCTAGGTTTACCAGAATACATAACTTTAAAATTAATTTTTTCATTTACATTAATTACTCTTGGAAAATTAACAAATACTGCATTATGTATTCTTTCAAACTCAAGTATCTTTTCTTCAAATTCAATAGAATGTATTTTTAAACTTTCAAAAAGGTCTATTTGAATTTTTTGAAAACTTGAAATTGCAGTAGCATGAATGGTATTTGATGAGTTAATAAGTTTTTGCTGATAATCGTCTACCGTAACATTAAGATCATAATAAAAAACGTCATAACAGGATCTAAATTCTGAAAGATTACCTCTTAAACTATCTGAATATGTAAATTCCTGAGATACAGCAGAAAATGAAAAAATAAGCGATAAAAATATTAAACTAATATATCGCATTATATGGATTTAATGAAACTAATCTAATTTAGTTAAAAGTATCGAGCATTCTATTTGTCCAGGAAGATTTGGTTCAGAAAATGTTAAATCCATAGTCCCATCACTAGAGGAAGAAAAGTTACCATTACCAGTTAAATAAATTGTAGCTGTATCAGCTATATTTCCAATTTCAAGAAATGCCTTAAAACTTTGATATCTTATATAAAAATCACCACTTATATCAATATTAGCATCTAAAACGTTATTTCCTGCATCTATAGATAATACATTATCAGAATTAGAAAAAATACTTATAGTATCAGGCAATTCATTTTCTAAATAAATAGTATCTGAACCAAGTATATACTCTTCACAGTTTGGAGAGAATAACCATTCCCCAATTATCTCACCTGTATCATAGACTTCAATAATACTATTTCCACCTCCACCACAGGAAAAAAATAAAAAAATAAAACATAGTGAATAAAAGAAATTATTTTGTTGTGAGTTCATTTTTATAGTTATTTAGTTAAAATCATAGCACAGTCACTAGAAAAAGGAAATAACCCGGAAATATTTCCTGAAAATGTAAAGTCCATTGTACCCGTGTTATCAGATGTAATTTGTCCATTTCCTACTACATCTACATCCACTGGAACTCCAGTTCCTGTTGCATCTATTGAGATTGTTACAGGGTTTACAGTTATATTGCCGTTATCATCAATAGTCCCATCAAGTTGAGACCCATCAAAATCAATAAATAAAACACCATTTCCTGCAGATTGAACATCTACAGAAGCAGGCATCTGATCATTTAAAGATATATCTCCAAGAAGAGGAACAGAAATATCATCACAATTTGGATCTAGATTCCAAGTTCCAACTGCGATCTCTGACCAATTTGGTGGATATACACAAGAACCATCATCAGTGTTAGCCAGGTTATTATAATTTTCAGCATTAATATCCATACATCCTAGAAGCTCTTTTTCACAAGAGGTGAAAATTACAGAGACAAATAGAATTGTAAAAAAAAGATAGAGAAAGTTTTTCATAATTAGTAATAAAAAAAAGTTGCTATCAAAGATAGCAACTTTTATTAATTAACTTAGTTTTATATAATTAAACTAAAATATTTCCATTAGCAATTGCCTTAGATAAAACCGAAGCAATTCCATTTTTATTGATAGTTCTTAATGCATTTGCAGAAACTTTTAATATTACCCATTCTCCAGTTTCTGGAACATAAAATTTCTTTGTTTGTAGATTAGGATAAAATTTTCTCTTAGTTTTTCTATTTGAATGAGAAACATTATTTCCAACCATAACTTTTTTACCTGTAATTTGACAAACTCTAGACATAATTTCTAAATTTAAGGCTGCAAATATACAATCTAATCTGATATGAAGAAAATTTATTCATATTTTTTTATTTCATCAATTAATAATTCTAAGGCCTTAATTCTTACTTGATTTAAAATGATTTTTCTATCACCACTAAATAATATTTTCTCTGATATTGAACCTTTAGAAGAATTAATTGTAATAAAAACAGTGCCAACAGGATTATCTTCAGTTCCACCAGTGGGACCAGCATATCCAGTTGTAGCAATTGAATAGTCAGAATTAAATTTATTTCTAACATTTTGAGCCATTTCAAAACAAACATCTTCGCTAACAGATGATTTTTCATTAATTAATTTGGAACTAATACCTAATAAATTTATTTTGGATAAATCACTGTAGCAAATAATTCCTCCTAAAAAAATATCGGAACTACCTGGAATTTGAGACAAGCTAGATGCAATTAATCCTGATGTACAGCTTTCCGCAACAGAAATAGAGATACATTTAATTTTGCATAAATCATAGACTAATTGATTTAAGTCCTTACTATTATCATCATATTTAACGATAGAATTTAATTTATCCAATTCGCACTGAATTAAACTCTCAATTTTAGCTTTACTATTACTAATTCCACTCAATCGCAAACGAACAACGCCAGGACTAGGAAGATAAGCTAATTTTATATCTTTATTTATTGAGGCTTCCCACTCTTTTAACATATACGCTAGCTGAGATTCTGGAATATTTCTGATAAATATTGTCTTTTGCACAATACTATCAAGTTTTCTATTTTTTTTAAATTCTCTAAAAAAATGTTCAACTAAAATTTTCATTTCATAAGGAACTCCAGGAAGAGCTAATACCTCACAATTATTTTGAGACAACCATATTCCTGGTGCTGTTCCTAAGGGATTTCTAATAACTTTTGATTTAGATGGAACTAAAGCTTGATCTTTATTTAAATCTAAAATATTTGACCTTCCTTTTTGTTTGAAAAATTTTTTTATATCAGATAAAACATCATTATTCCTCTCAAGTTTATCATTAAAAAAATCACATAATGTGTGCTTAGTTATATCATCATTGGTTGGCCCAAGCCCACCAGTAATAATAACTAATTCTGAATTATCAACTGCATTTTGTAAAGCATTTACAATACTTTCTTTAGAATCACTTACTGTAGTTATCTTAGCACATTCAATTCCTTCTGATGTTAAGTAGTTTGCTATCCAGGCTGCGTTTGTATTAACTATTTGGCCAATTAAAATTTCATCACCAATAGAAATAATCTGAGCTTTCATTAAATCGACTTATTAAAAAGCAGTTGTAGGACCAGTAATATGTTTGCGTTCTTTAGGGCGAATATTCATTACTGGAATTGGAGAATTATTAATAATGTATCTAGCAGTAACACTAATATTTTTTGATAAACTTAATTCTTCTTTTTTAGTCATAATCATAAAAATATCGTCATCAAATTTTTTCTGAAATTCAAAAATACAATCTCCTACATTTTGTTTAATATCACCTTCCAACAAATTTGAAACACATTTAATTCCAGCATCAGTAACAAATTTTTCTACTTGCTCCAGGTTACGAATTAATTTTGTTCTGATTGCAGAAGAATCTTTTAAAACAACTGAAACTAACTGAATATTTGCATTCCATATTCTTGCATATTTTATTGCATACGTAACTTTTTCCTTAGTTTCCTTTTCTGTATCTAATGGTAAGATAATATTATTACACTCACCTTTTATTGTAGCACCTTTTATTGTAATAACTGGACATTTTGCCAACCTAACAACTCTTTCTGCATTTGAACCCATGAAACGCTTAATTCTATCTTTTGGAGAACCTGTTGTACCCATAATAATTAGATCAGCAGCAATCATTTCTGCAACCTCATTAATCTGATTATATATTTTACCTTGAGCAACTACTATTTCAATTTCAAGATTATATTTCTTTGAATATTCTGATGCAATTTCTGAAAGTTTCTTGTGAACTTTCTTTTTTAGCTCATGAGAATTATCATCTAAAAATAAATTTTGCATTGTACTCCTTTCTTCAACAACAGATAGAAGAAATACTTTGGCATTATCTAATTTAGCAAAACTACATGCTTGATCAAAAGCAATTACTGACTGGTCAGAAAATCCAATTGGAACTAAAATTTTACTTGATGAAGATGACATATTATTCTTATTTTTACACGGCAAAAATACATATTAAATGAATAAATTAAGAGATACAGAATTAATAATTACTAATAGTGGAAGAATTTATCATCTTAATTTAAAAAAGGAGGAAATTGCTGATGATATTATATTAGTAGGTGATCCAAATAGAGTTGAACAAATTTCAAATAAGTTTGAGAAAATTGACTTTAAAATAACACACAGAGAGTTTATAACCCATACTGGATATTACAATAATAAAAAAATATCAGTCATATCTTCAGGTATTGGAACTGATAATATTGACATTGTCATGAATGAACTTGATGCATTAGCAAATATAAATTTTGAAACAAGACAAATTAATAAAATCAAAAGATCATTAAATATTATAAGACTTGGAACTTCTGGTGGCTTAAATAAAAAAATTGATGTTGATTCTTTTCTTGTTTCTGAATATGCAATTGGACTAGATGGTTTAGCACATTTTTATAAAAACAATGATGTTCTTGATCAAAAATTATCTAAGATGTTTTTTAACAAAACTAATTGGTCAAAAAATCATGCTAGCCCATATTCGGTAAAAGCCTCGGATAAATTACTAAATAAATTCAATAACTTTAGTAAAGGAATTACCCTTACTGCAACAGGCTTCTATGGTCCTCAGTGTAGAAATATGAGACTAAAATCTTCCATTTCAGATTTAGAAAATTTAATTGAATCTATAGAATATCAGGGCTTAAACATTACAAATTTTGAAATGGAAACCTCTGCATTATATTTTTTAGGAAGATCTTTGGGACATAACACACTTACAATATGTGCGATTTTAGCCAATAGAGTTTCTAAAAAATATAGTACTAACCCAATCGATACAATTGATGAATTAATTAATAAAGTTCTTAAGAATTTATAAAAAAGAAGAAAGTCTTCTAGTTATAATTTCTGGTGCTCTACAAGGTTTTTTAGTTTCTTTATTTACAAATACCAAAGAAATTTCTCCATTATTTATAAGTTGATTATTATCATTGAAACACTCGTAAAAAAAAATTATTTTGGAGGTAGGCATTTCTTTTATACTTGTCTTTAAAGTAAGCTTATCATCATAATAAGCCGGTTTCTTATAATTAATATTAAAATTTAATACTGGTAATTCAAAACCATTTTCTTCAATTGATTTATAACTTATACCCAATGAACGAAGCAATTCTACTCTTCCAACTTCATAGTACTGAGCATATACTCCGTAATAAACAAAACCCATTTTGTCAGTTTCACCATACCTAACTCTTAATGTTACTTCGTGTGTATACATTTTTTTATATTAAAATTTATTCCTCAAAAATGAAGAAAAAAATTTAACTAATATTGTGCATATGAAAAGTATTTTTAAACTATTACTTTCCCAATTCTTGTTTCTATTTATATTTTCGTGCTCTAATGAATATCAAATTGTTTCGAATGAACATAAAGTTATTGAAGTTAAAAATGAACAAGATAGTACCATTATTGATATAATCCTTCCCTATAAGACACAATTAGATAAAGAAATGAATCAAATCATTTGCTATACTAAAAGTGAACTTAAAAAAGGTAAGCCTGAAAGTAAATTAGGAAATTTTGTTTGTGATCTAAGTTTGTTAAAAGCAGATGGGATGGCTGATATCTGTATATTTAATAATGGTGGACTTCGAAATATAATCGCTAGTGGAAATATTACAGTAAGAGATATTTATAAAGTTATGCCATTTGAAAATGAGCTTGTCATTTTGGATTTAAATACAAAAGAGTACTATGACTTACTAAAATATGTTGCTAATAGCGGAGGAGAACCTACAGGAGGTGTAAATATTATTGCTAAAAAAGATACTATTATTACAGCTTTTAACTCAAAAGAAATAATTAGAGTATTAACAACAGATTATTTAGCAAATGGTGGTGATAATATGAAATTCTTCATTAATAAAGAACAAAAAAAAATTGGCATTAAACTAAGGGATGCAATAATTAATTATTGTATTGAAAAAGATACTATCGATATTCAAATTGACAATAGATTAATATTTGAAAATGGGGAATAGAAGAAATTTCATCAAAAATGTAGGTCTAGGAACAATTGGCTTATCACTAATAAGTGACTCAGTTCTTTGTAATGAAAACATAAAAAAAATCACTATTCTACACACTAATGATATGCATAGTCATATAGAACCTTTTAAATCTGGAAAATATAAAGGACTTGGTGGAATGGCTCAGAGAGCATCTATAATAAGTGAAATTAGAAAAAAAGAAAAAAATGTATTACTGCTAGACGCTGGTGATATTTTTCAAGGCACCCCATATTTCAATTATTATGGTGGTGAATTAGAATTCAAACTAATGAGTAAAATGAATTATGATGCTGCAACATTAGGAAATCATGACTTTGATAATGGAATTAATGGTCTAGAAAGACAATTAAAACATGCGTCTTTTCCATTTTTAATAGCAAACTATGACTTTAAAAATACAATTCTAAAAAATCGATTTAATCCTTATAAAGTTTTCAATAAAGATGGTATTAGAATTGGAGTGTTTGGAATTGGCATTGAACTTGAAGGATTAGTACCTAAGGAATTATATAAAGAAACTGTTTATAATGATCCTATTATATCTTCAAATTATTATTCTTATAAATTAAAACATGAATTAAATTGTGATTTGGTTATATGTTTATCTCATTTAGGTTGTGAGTATAAGAGCAAAAAAATTTCAGATACTGTTCTTGCACAACAAACTAGAGACATAGATTTAATTATTGGAGGACATACACATACCTTTCTAAAAAAACCAAAAATTACTACCAATTTAAGAAATGAAAAAGTAATTATAAATCAAGTTGGCTTTGGTGGAATAAATATTGGCAAGATTGATTTTATTTTTAAACAAAATAAACGCGATTTCAATGTTAAAAAAAGTTCAATTTTTGTAAAAAAAAATAAAAAAACAACTTAAAATATTAAAAATTTATTGATTTTTTTTAAATTTAAAAATCAGCCATATCATGTAATTTCGAACTGTAAAAAAAAGTTTAAAGTCAAGTGCTAATTTTCTTTTTTATTAACTAATTGTTTTTCATATTTGCTATAATTATTTGTTTAAAATAATTGTTACAAAACAAAAACATTAAATCACAAACTAAGTAATTATACTTAGTCGGTTTTAACAACAAAACAAAAGCAGTTAAAAAAATATGACACAAAAGAGTTACCAGGAAATTTGGGATAACTGCCTTTTAATTATAAAGGACAATGTCACACATCAAAACTTTAAAACTTGGTTTAAACCTATTAAACCTATTAGCATTGAAGGTCATATTTTAACAATACAAGTTCCAAGTCAATTTTTTTACGAATGGCTTGAAAACAATTACATAACACTTCTTAAGAAAACTATTAAAAGAGAACTTGGTAAAGATGCAAAACTGGAATACCATATTGTTTTAGAAAATTCTTCCGGAACAAAACCATACGTATCTAAAATTCCAAGCACGAATCAACAAAAGATTGATAACATGCCTGTTAATATGCCAATCAATATTAACAAAACTGTTATACGTAACCCTTTTATTATTCCTGGACTTCAAAAAATAAATATTAATCCACAACTTAACCAATCCTATACTTTTGATTCATACGTTGAAGGTGAATGTAATAGGCTAGCAAGATCTGCTGGATTTGCTGTATCACAAAATCCTGGAGGAACATCATTCAATCCTTTATTTATTTATGGTGGAGGTGGATTAGGAAAAACACATCTTGCTAATGCTATAGGAATTGAAGTTAAGAATCAATTGCCTGAAAAAACTGTTCTTTATGTATCTGCTGACAAATTCCAGACACAATTTGTTGATGCCATAATGGATAATAAAAAGAATGATTTTGTTCACTTTTATCAGTCAATTGATGTTTTAATTCTAGATGATGTACAATTCCTTTCTGGAAAGGAAAAAACACAAGATGTATTCTTCCATATATTCAACCATCTTCATCAAAACAAAAAACAGGTTATACTAACATCTGATAAAGCACCTGTTGATATAATCGGAATGGAACAAAGATTATTATCAAGATTTAAATGGGGTCTATCTGCTGATCTTCAATCTCCAGATCTTGAAACAAGACTTGCTATTCTAAAAAAGAAAATCAAAAAAGATGGTATTGAGATACCATACTCTGTTGTTGAATATATTGCATACTCTATCACATCAAATGTCAGAGAATTAGAAGGCGCACTCATTTCACTGTTAGCACAATCTTCTTTAAATAGAAAAGAAATTACAATAGATCTAGCAAAAGACATGTTAGATAAATTTGTTAGAAACACAGTTAGAGAAGTGTCAATCGATTATATTCAAAAAGTTGTTTGTGATTATTTTGATATTCCAATTGATATAATGAAATCAAAAACAAGAAAAAGAGAAATTGTTCAGTGCAGACAACTTTCAATGTTCTTTGCTAAACAAATGACAAAAAGCTCACTAGCTATGATTGGAAAGCATTGTGGAAACAAAGACCATGCAACAGTACTTCATGCTTGTAAAACTGTTAATAATTTAGCCGATACAGACAAAAGGTTTAAAGGATATATTTCTGACATTGAAAAACGTCTTACATTAACATAGAATGAAAATTCTAATGGTATGCCTAGGAAATATTTGCAGGTCTCCCCTAGCTGAAGGCATATTAAAATCCAAAGCAAAAAATCTTGAAGTTGATTCTGCTGGCACTGCTGGCTACCATATCGGAAAACAACCTGATTTCAGATCAATAGATATTGCAAAAAAACACGACATAGACCTAACAAGTCAAAGAGCAAGACAATTTAGCACAAGAGATTTTGATGATTTCGATAAAATATACGTTATGGATAATGACAATTATTCTAAAATCATAAGTCTTGCAAGAAACCAAGAAGATATGGACAAGGTCGATTTAATACTTAATGAAATATACCCAAAAGAATATAAATCAGTCCCCGACCCATATTATGGAGGTGATGAAGGCTTCCAAAATATTTATAATCTTTTAGAAACCTCTTGCGAAGTAATAGCAAAAAAATATGAAACAAGGTAGATTATTATTAATTCCTAATTTGCTAGGCGAAACAAAAATTGAAGAAAGTCTTCCCTCTAGCATAAAACAAACAATTGAAAGAACTAATGTATACATTGTCGAAAACGTAAGATCTGCAAGAAGATTCATAAAGAAAGTGTTTCCAAAAAAAAATATAGATGATACAGTTTTTTTCTCATATGGAAAACACGACTCTTTAGATTTAGAAAAAGATTTCTTATTCAATATACTGGCTGGAGAAGATATTGGTTTAATATCAGAAGCTGGAGTTCCTGCAGTTGCTGATCCAGGATCAAAAATTATTGAATATGCACATCAATACAAAGTTGTTGTTAAACCATTAGTAGGCCCATCTTCTATTTTAATGGCATTAATGTCTTCAGGAATGAATGGTCAAAACTTTGCTTTTAATGGATATCTTCCTATTAACCAAAAGGAGAGAATAAAAAAAATAAAAGAATTAGAAAAAATTAGCCAAAACAGGAATCAAACACAAATCTTCATGGAAACACCATATCGAAACAATAAACTCTATGAAACTCTAACAAAAACATGTAATCATAACACAAAATTATGTATTGCTAGTAATCTAACTCACGAACATGAATCCATAATGAGTAAAACTATTGGTGAATGGAAAGGCATTAGATTAGATTTAAACAAAAAACCTACTATCTTCTTAATATCATAAATTTATTTAGAATAATTAAGTTATCATATATTTGTATGTATGACATATCTAAAGAATTTATATGAAAAAACTCCTAGTTATTTAAAGAACAAATATGTAATCATTATTTTGTTATTTATTGTTTGGATTATTTTCTTTGATAATTACAATCTTATTAGACAATCAAAAATTAAAAAAGAAATCAAACAACTTGAAGAAAACAAAAGCTTCTATACAAAAGAAATAAAAAAAGATAGTACTGAATATCACGAACTATTAAATAGCGATGAAAAAAAAGAAAAATTTGCTAGAGAAAAATTCTTAATGAGAAAAGAAAATGAAGATGTTTATATTATAAGAAAAAAGAATGACTAAACTTTTTCAAAATTTTAATGATTACGACATCAATGATTGGAAAGAAAACATCATAAAAGAGTTTGGAAATGAAGCATTTTTAAATCTTCACAAAAAAACGGAAGGAGTAAACATTTCTCCAATATATCACAACAATAGCACCAATTTCAATGCTGATTTTCCAGATGAAATTATTAACATTCAAAAGATAGATGCAACAGATGCTAAAAAGGCAAATAAAATAGCATTAGTAGCTCTCAACGGTGGGGCAAATGGATTATGCTTTTCTAATCCCAATAATTTGGAGTTATTATTAAAAGATATTAAAACTGAATATATAAAAACAGATTTTATAGATACTGATGTCTCATTCATTCAAGAGCTTGAAGAGTACTGCAATAAAAATATTCTAATTGGATCATTAGAATCAAATAATAGTTTTGAAATTAAAAATGTAACAAAAAAAATTACTGTTAATGGAAAAACTGTAAAAGAAGAAATAAGAAATGCATTTGAGATAGGAAAAAAAACTAATGGAAAAATTGAATTCCATTTTACAATAGGTAAAAATTTCTTCTTTGAAATTGCTAAACTTAGAGCATTTAGAATTTTATGGAAATCACAAACCAATCAAGATCCATTTATAACAACATCAACTTCAAAGAAAAATCAATCATCAGGAGTTAATAACATTTTCAAAACTACTACGGAATGTATATCAGCAATCCTTGGTGGTACAAATGCACTAATTACAAATGCTCATGATTCAGATTATAACGAATACAATGATTTATCTTCAAGGGTAGCAAGAAATCAGTTTAATGTTCTAACACAAGAAAGTCATTTAAATAAAGTCAAAGATACTGGAAGAGGCTCCTATTATATTGAATATCTCACTAAAGAATTTCTAAAAGAATTTGATGTTAATATAAAAGATAGCACAATTAAAAAGAATAGTGAATATTCAACAAATGAAAATATTTTAATTAAAGAATATTACAACAAAGAAGATCTTGCAGAACTTGAACATCTCGATTCTATTGCTGGTCAACCTCCTTTTCTTAGAGGACCATACAGCACCATGTATGTTAATAGACCTTGGACAATTAGACAGTATGCAGGATTTTCAACAGCTAAAGAATCAAATGAATTTTACAAAAAAAATCTAAAAGCTGGACAAAAAGGTTTATCCGTAGCTTTTGACCTACCTACTCACAGAGGATATGACTCTGATCACCCTAGAGTAGAAGGTGATGTTGGAATGGCAGGTGTTGCCATTGATACTGTTGAAGACATGAAAATTCTATTTAAAGAAATTCCACTTGATAAAATCTCAGTATCTATGACAATGAATGGAGCTGTTCTGCCAATACTTGCATTCTATATTGTTGCTGCACAAGAACAAAATGCTGATATATCCCAACTAAGAGGTACAATTCAAAATGATATTTTAAAAGAATTTATGGTAAGAAATACTTACATATATCCTCCGAATCACTCAATGAAAATTATTAGAGATATATTTAGCTATACCTCTAAAAATATGAATAAGTTTAATAGTATATCTATCTCTGGATATCATATACAAGAGGCAGGAGCTACTGCAGATATTGAACTTGCTTATACGCTTGCAAACGGATTAGAATATGTAAGAAATGGTATTAAATCAGGAATGAATATAGATGATTTTGCACCAAGATTATCATTTTTCTGGGGAATTGGAATGAATTATTTCATGGAAATTGCAAAATTAAGAGCTGGAAGAATATTATGGGCAAAACTCATAAAAGATTTTAATCCAAAAAATAAAAAATCAATGTCTTTAAGAACTCACTGTCAAACAAGTGGATGGACATTAACAGAACAAGACCCATACAATAATATTACAAGAACATGTACAGAAGCAATGGCCGCAATTATGGGAGGCACTCAGAGTCTTCATACCAATGCACTTGATGAAGCAATAGCATTACCTTCTGATTATTCCGCTAAGATTGCAAGAGACAATCAGATTTTTCTAAGAGATGAAACAGGAATTTGTGATACAGTTGATCCTTGGGGAGGATCATACTATGTAGAAAAATTAACTCACGATATATACAAAAAAGCTTGGGAACACATACAAGAAATAGAAGAGCTAGGTGGAATGGAAAAGGCTATTGAAAAAGGAATTCCAAAACTAAAAATTGAGCAAGCTGCTGCAAAAAAGCAAGCTAAAATTGACAGTAAGAAAGATTTAATTATTGGACTAAACATTAACCAAATAGAAGATCCTGATAATGAATTTGAAGTACTAGAAATTGATAACATCAAAGTAAGACAAGAACAACTAGATTTTTTAAAAAGTATTAAAAAATCAAGAAATCAAAAAAATGTTAATTTAGCCTTAGAAAATATAACAAAAGCTTGTGAAAATAATTCTGGTAATCTATTAGAATTAGCAATTAAAGCTGCAAAGGAACGAGCAACATTAGGTGAGATTTCTTTAGCATGTGAAAAAGTATACGGTAGATACAAAGCTAAAAACCAAATAATATCAGGAATTTACAAAATGGAAATCTCTAATAATAAAAGCTTTAAAGAAGCAAAGAAACTATCCGATAAGTTTGCCGAATTAAAAGGCAGGAGACCAAGGATAATGATTGCCAAAATGGGACAAGACGGTCATGATAGAGGTGCTAAGGTTGTAGCTACTTCATTTGCAGATTTAGGATTTGACGTAGATATTGCGCCACTATTTCAAACTCCGGAGGAAGTAGCCAAACAAGCATTTGAAAATGACATTCATGTTCTGGGAATATCCTCTCTTGCTGCAGGTCATAAAACACTTATTCCAAAACTAATTGAAATATTAAATAAAGAAGAAAATAATATTTTAATCATTGCTGGTGGAGTAATACCAAAGAAAGATTATGATTTTCTTTTTAGTAAGGGAGTTCATGATGTATTTGGTCCAGGAACGATTATTGCAGATTCAGCAATTTCAATATTAAACAAATTACTAAAATCTTAATTTCTTAATTTATATCTAAGACCAAAGTAGATCTTTCTTCCCATTACTGGAGCCCAAATTAAAGAAGCATCAAACTTATCAGAGCTTGGATTATACGAATCTAGAATTGGGTTTTCTTGAGTATAGCTAAGTAAATTCTCTACACCAATATAAAAATCAAAATTGTTTACTTTTTTAGTTATCTGACAATTTATTAATGAAAAAGGATCTGAATATTCAGAATCAATCGATTCATAGCTTGGTATTCTCGATTTTCCAATATAATTTAAAGTAGCATCAAATAACCAATCTGCAGCTTTATTTGAATAAGCTAAGTTAATTAAAGCTCTATTTTTTGGAAGTAAAGGGGTTTCTAATAAAGAAGAAAAATCATAAGTTGGTCCACCAAGATATGATGTTTTAGAATTATTAATTTTATAAGCTAATTTAACATCAAAACGCTTGAACAATTCATAAGCGAAATCAATCTGAAAAGCATTGGAAAAGGAAATATGATTAGGAATATCTGATAAATTAGTAAAAGTAAGGATTCCTTGATCTTCAATATCAACCACTATCTGATTTTCAAAATCGGTTCGATAAAAATCAATATTAAAAGTTCCTTCTCTATTAAAAAGATAAAAACAATGAGTTAAATTAAGGCCATAATTCCATGCAATTTCAGGAAGCATATTCTCACTAAAAGAAATTTCTCTATTTGAAGCAAGTAGTGATATATTATCTGAAATAAAATTTGAATTTCTTAAAGCTCTACCACCAGAAATTCGAATTGCTGTAGATTCATTTGGATTATATTTAATATTAACTCTGGGAATAGCATAAATTTCATCTGTTTTATTATAATAATCAGCCCTAAATCCAGTAGTTATACTTATTAACTCTCCCCATCTGTGAAAATATTCAGCAAAAGCTCCAGGCATGACATCATTTCTTTTTTCCCTATAAATCTCTTGACTATACCATAACGGGATTACTTGACCAGAATCAGCTGTTGCTAAATTATATTTGGTAATATCTTGATCAATTTCATCAGCATAAAAACTTAAACCAAATTTTAAAATATTTTTCTCTTCTTTAATAAATGTTTGATTAATTAAATTAAAATAGGCAGATTTTTGCAATCCATTATATTGATTTGCACCAAAAGTAGCATCAAAGTCATGTAATCTAAAAGATGTTTGAAGGCCTATAGATTTTCCTTTTTTTGCAGGCATTCTAAAACCTGTCTTTGATGAAAGTTCAATTAATTTATTATTAATTTCAACAAGATAGGGGTTAGATCTGTTTTCAATTGTACCACCAGTTCTTTCTTCCATGAATCCTCGAGCATAAAATTGCATTCCAATATTTTCATTCTCATATTTCCATCTATTAAAAAAATTAAAATTATTGATGTGTGGCATATCAAGAAATCCATCATTATTATTATCTATTTCATTGTCATGAAACGAATAATGTGCAAATAGATTAGATTTCCACTTACCATTTTTTTTGACTAATCTCAAATTATTTTCAATTTTACCTTCTAAATTACCATATAAATTATAATATAAACTTTCTTCACAATCGGGTTTGAAATATTCTAAATTTATTTGTCCAGAAAAAGATTCAAAGCCATTTATTACTGAACCTACTCCTTTAATAATTTGAATAGATTCTACAAAAGGTCCAGGAGTAAAAGTTAAACCGTATGAGGATGAAAGACCTCTTATTAAAGGAAGATTCTCTTGTGTAATTTGGGTGTAAATTCCATCTAATCCTAACATCCTAATTTTCTTAGATCCAGAAACAGCATCATTATACACGACATCTACTGTTGCATTTGTCTCAAAACTTTCAGAAAGATTACAGCATGCAGCTTTTTCAAATTCTTCAGTATTTAGAGTCTCTACATTAAGTGTTCCAATTGTGGAGAATTTTGAGCTTTTCTGATTAGAATTAATATTAACCTCTTCGAGCTCTAAATTTGGAGCTAAATAAAAAATATACTGTTCATCTACAAGTTCCATATTTGACACTTCATATCCAATAAAAGACACTAATAAAGTTGCTGGAAGTGAAGGAGCTTCTTGAATGGAATATAATCCGTTCTTGTCTGTAACGGTACCAATATTTGTATTTTCCCAATATACATTTGCGCCAACTATTGGGTTAAATTTTTCTGAGGAAATTTGTTCTAGAACCTTTCCATTTATGTTTTGTGATTCTGCCTGTATTCCAATACAGATAGTTATTATTAGTATGATATATTTTTTCATGATTTCTTAACTTAAATTAAATAATTAGATAGTCAACAAATTGTTGATGAACTAAAAAATAATTTTAAATTAAGAATGATTGAATTTCTGCTAGCCTTAGTTGTCTTGACTTGGGAGGTGGAGGATGAACTGCAAACTTGTTAAGATGTTTATAGTAATTATAACTAAATAGTCTAAAAACTAAATAATCAAAAAATATAGTTTTTTCTACATCATTTTCTTCAGATAAAAAAGTGAGGAAATCATACTTTAAGGACGACAACTCTTTACCACAAAGACATGAAGATGAAGTAGAACAACATTCAACTAAATTTTCTACAACACAGCAAGATTCAGCAAATGTTTGATCTTCACAGTTCGTAATTTTTTCAGTAGAACAACTTAAAGAATTGTCACCAAGTGTAATAGTAGTTATTTCATTGCAAGTAAGTTTTGTAACATTAAAACCAACACTAAGACAGAATACGGTCAAAGCAAGAAAACAAACTCCAATATTTGTTACAAATCTTTTCATAATAGTTTTGTAAATATAAGAAAAAGCTATTTATTCAAAAGTGTTAAGGGTATTTACAATTATATCTATACACAAGAGCAACTGTTTTTTATTGATAACTAAAGGAGGTGCAAATCGAATAATATTTCCGTGAGTAGGTTTTGCAAGTAAACCATTATCTCTTAAAGCTAAACAAATATCCCATGCTGTTGAACTATCTTCAGTATCATTTATAACAATGGCATTAAGCAAGCCCTTACCCCTTATTAATTTCACAAGCTTATTATCTAATAGTCTTTTACTTAATTCACTTCTAAACACTTCTCCAAGTTCTGCAGCATTTTTAGCAAGATCTTCTTCAATTACAACTTCTAAAGCTGATTGAGCTACTTTACAAGCAAGTGGATTTCCACCAAAAGTAGACCCATGTTCGCCTGGTTTAATACATAGCATAATATCATCATCAGCTAAAACAGCAGAAATTGGTAGCACCCCACCAGAAAGTGCTTTGCCTAAAATAAGAATATCAGGACGAGCATCTTCATAATCAGAAGCAAGCATCTTACCAGTTCTAGCGATTCCTGTTTGCACCTCATCTGCAATATATAAAACATTATATTTTGTACATAGCTTTCTAACTCCTGCAAGATATCCATCATCAGGAACAATAACCCCAGCTTCACCTTGAATAGGCTCGACCATAAAAGCAGCTACATTTTTATCTTTTAATTCATTCTCTAGAGCATCCAAATTATTATATGGAATCAAAGAATATCCTGGCATGTAAGGGCCAAATCCTTTATACGAAGAAGGATCATCAGAACTAGAAATTGCTGCTAATGTTCTACCCCAAAAATTTCCATTAGCAAAAATTATTCTTGCTTTATCTTCTTCAATACCTTTTTTTAGATAACCCCATTTTCTTGCTAATTTATTTGCAGTTTCACCACCTTCAACTCCTGTATTCATCGGCAGTACCTTATCATATCCGAATAAATTAGTAATATACTGCTCATAACTACCTAAGATATTATTATGAAAAGCTCTGGAAGTCAGTGTTAAAGTATTAGCCTGATCATTTAAGGCTTTTATAATTTTTGGATGGCAGTGTCCTTGATTAACAGCAGAATAGGCAGATAGAAAATCATAATATTTTTTATCATTAACATCCCAAACAAATACACCTTCACCTTTACTTAAAACTACAGGAAGAGGGTGATAATTATGAGCTCCAAACTTACTTTCCTTATCAATATATAAATTATCCTTTTTCATGTTTATTTTTTTTGCTTAGCAAAGATAATGCTTTAATCCAATATTAACTAAATTTGTTATATGTCAAGACAAAATAGAAGAAAGCCTATTTCTTTAGAAAATATTGAAATTGTAAATACTGCTTCTAAAGGAAAATCAGTTGCCAAACATGAGGGAAGAGTGATATTTGTAAAGGGAGGTGTTCCGGGGGACATTTGTAATATTACAGTCTTTAAAAAAAGAAAAAAATATTGGGAAGCCAATATTGATAAGATTACACAAAAATCAATTCATAGAATTGAACCTGAATGCTCTCATTTTGGCACCTGTGGTGGATGTAAGTGGCAAAATATGACTTATGCCTCACAACTTCAATTTAAACAGGATGAAGTATTGAATAATCTTTCAAAAATTGGTGGAGTATCAATTACAAAATTCAATGAAATTTTGGGTAGTAAAAAAGAATTGAATTATAGAAATAAAATGGAATTTACCTTCTCAAATAAAAGATGGTTAACAAAAGATGAAATTCAAAATGAAAACAAAATTGCGGATAAAAATGCACTTGGTTTTCATGTTCCAGGTATGTTTGACAAAGTAATTGATTTAAAAAAATGTTACCTACAAGAAGAACCATCAAATAGAATAAGAAATAGTATTAGAGAATTTGCACTTAAAAACAAGCTATCATTTTTTGATATTAGAAATCAAGAAGGATTGTTAAGGAATCTTATGATTAGAACATCTCGAAATAATCAATTGATGGTTCTTGTTCAATTTTTCTACGATGATTCTAAAAAAATTAAACTTTTAATGAACTTTATTAAAAACACTTTTGATGAAATTACTTCACTTTTATATACAATTAATACTAAGGCAAATAATACAATCTATGATCAAAAAATAATTTGTTTTGATGGAAAAGATCATATAACTGAAAATATTGAAGATTTAATATTTAAAATTGGTCCAAAATCTTTTTTTCAAACTAATTCAGAACAAGCTGAAATTCTTTATAAGTCTGCAAGAGATTTAGCTGATATAAAAAAAGAAGATATAGTTTATGATTTATATACTGGTACAGGAACAATCGCACAGTTTGTTGCCAGAGATGCAAAATGTGTAATTGGAATAGATTCTGTTCCAGAAGCAATAGAGGCCGCAAAAGAAAGCGCAAAATTTAATAAGATCAAAAATTGCGATTTCTTCTCAGGCGATATGAAGAATCTTTTTACGGATGAATTTATTTCTCAACATGGTAAACCTAATTTAGTTATCACTGACCCTCCAAGAGATGGAATGCATAAAAAGGTGATTGAACAGTTAAAAAGAATTAAACCAAAAAAAATAATTTACGTAAGTTGTAATTCGGCAACACAGTCTAGAGATATAAGTTTATTAGATGACTTATATGAAATAACAAATATGCAAACCGTAGATATGTTTCCACAAACACATCATGTAGAAAATATCTTAATTTTAGAGTTAAGATAATTTGCTAAATTTATCAAATGGATGATTTTTGGAATAAGCTCAAAGAACTATATGAAATGAACCCAACTTTGTTTGGAATACTATTATTTCTTGACTTATTAATTATTATGTTCCTAATCAAATATCTATTTTAAATCAGCTAAGATTTTATCTAGTTGTAATAAAACAGATGTATCTCCATCATTTTTTATTACATAATCCGAAAGCTCCTCTTTTTTTTGTTGATCCATTTGCTTAGACATTATCTTTTCTATCTCATCAACGGTTTTATTATCTCTTGAGAT
>ENA-ORDR01000260-ORDR01000260.1-marine-metagenome-genome-assembly--contig:-NODE-260-length-27771-cov-4.174839_pt1 | contig 27771 bp, 31 predicted proteins | sample MGYA00240993_ERZ508538 | MGnify/ENA primary metagenome ERZ508538 (study PRJEB26207, sample SAMN05421999) | marine metagenome | isolation source: Monterey Bay, California, USA | place: USA:Monterey Bay... | reverse complement strand
TAAAAAAAAGGCCCAATAAAAATCAGGCCTTTTTATTAGATTAAATTAGATGGATTACATTAATCCAGCTTCTTTATAGTATCTTACTGCACCTTCATGAAGTGGAGCTGATAAACCATCAGCAATCATATCTTCTTTTTTAAGTGAAGAAAAAGCAGGATGTTGTTTTTTGAAATCATCAAAATTTTCAAATACTGCTTTTACTACTAGATAAACAAGGTCTGCTTCAACCATATTACTAGTTACAACAGTAGCTTTAACACCAAAAGTGGTCGCATCCTTTTTTTGTCCTGTGTAAGTTCCTTTTGGAATTACAGCTTGCGCATAGTAATCAGCACCACTAATTAATGCCTTAACTTCAGGGCCTGTTAAATTGATAGGCGAAGCTTTAGCTGCACAAGTTGCTGCTTGCTCCATAGCTCCATTTGGAAATCCTACAGAATAACCAAAAGCATCAATTTTACCATCACACAAAGCTTTTACTTGCTCAGATGAAGTTAATTCAGTAGTTGATTTAAAGAAACTATTATCAACACCTTTTGCTTTCATAAGTTCTTCCATAGTTCCTCTTTGACCAGAACCTGGGTTACCAATATTTACAACTTTTCCTTTAAGACCAGCAAAATCTTTAATTTTTGCTTTTTTTCTAGCCCAAATTTGAAAAGGTTCGTTGTGAACTGAAAAAACAGCTCTTAATCCTTTGTACTGTTTTCCTTCCCATTTGCTTGATCCATTTACAGCATGATATTGCCAGTCAGATTGAGCTACACCAAATTGAAATTCACCTGCTGCGATTTGACCAATATTATAATTTGATCCACCAGTTGAAGGCGCAGTACATCTGTAAGCTTTATCTATACCTTTTTTTCTTCCGTGTTCTTTTGCTATTGCTGATTTATGAAGCATTTTGCAAATTGCGTTACCAGTTTGGAAATATACTCCAGTTGGTCCGCCTGTTCCTATCGTGAAGAACTCTGCAGATTTTGCAACACCAGTAAAAGATAAAGATGCAACAAAGATTAGTAGAGCACTTGATAGAGATGTTATTACTTTTTTCATATTCTCTCCTCTATGTCGTTATTTTTATTATTAAATTAAACAGTAATTAAGTGAGCATGTATACCAAGTAATTACGTTGATGTTGACCATTTTTTTAACTTGTCCACACCTTCAACAATCTTAGGCGCAAGTTTCAAAATTAAGTTCTTATCAATTGCTTGTCCGTTTTGAGTCTGCTTCATAAACTCTTGACCATCAAAGTCTGTAAAACTTAGTCTTGCTAACATTTTATTTTTATCAAAACCAAAATCTGATCCTGGTAATAACGCTACACCTGTTTCCTTTAAAATATTGTCACACATATCTGATGATGTATTAAATTTTTTATTTAAAAATTCTGGCATAAGATAAAATCCACCTTGAGGTTTATTAATTAAAACTTTATTTGACTTTAAATTCTCATAAACATAGTTACCAACTGCTTTAAGAATATTTTTAGAACTATCAATATATTTACTATGATCACTTGTATAAGCAGTAATTGCAGCATATTGAATTGGTGCACTGACAGCAGAAAAAGTTTCACTAGCTAAAACATTAATTGAATTTTTTAAAATATTTAAAGAGTCTGGAACTATAAAATAACCCAATCTCCACCCACCTGCACCACACCATTTACTTAAACCTGTGCTGATAATAGTTTTTTCAGGACAAAAACTTGAAATAGATTTGAACCCTTCATCAAAACTCAACTCAGAATAAATTTCATCTGATAGAATAATAAGATTATATTTTTTTGTAATCTCACTAATTTCTTCAAGATTTTTACAAATCTGTCCTGATGGATTATTTGGTGAATTCAAAAATAATAAATAGTTTTTATTTTTATCCTTTAAAATAACCTCTTCAATTTCAGGTCCAGTAGGAAACCAATCATTTTCTCTTTTTGTTTGAATTGATTGAATTTTATTTCTTCCAAGAATTGCTTGGGGGGCATAAGAAACCCAACTTGGTGCTGGCAATATTATTTCTCCATCAAATAAAATGTGAAGTAAAAACATCAGTTCTTTTGAGCCAGGGCCTATAATTACATTTTCAGGTTTGTAATTATAATCTTTTTTAACTGATGTATATTTTGCAACAGCGTCTCTAAGCTCATTAAGACCTTGCATTGGTAAATATTTATTTTGATAGGCGTTATCTTTTAACGCATTAATAATATCAGTTGGTATTTGGAATGGAGATTGGCCAAATCCAAATTTAAATATTTTTTCACCTTTATCTTCTAGTTTTCTAGAGATTTCATTAATTTTTAAAGTAGAGGATGGTTCTAAACCTTTAACTATATTTTTTAACATTTAATAATTTAATTCCTTTAAATTTCTATATTCATCTAAAACTCTTGGGTTTGCTAGAGCTTCTTTATTTTTAATTTCATTTCCTTCTATTGTATTTTTTACAGCTAGTTCAACTATTTTTCCATTTTTAGTTCTTGGAATGTCATCAACTACTATAATTTTAGATGGAACATGTCTTGGGGATGCATTTTTTCTAATTTGTGTTCTAATTTTTTTCAATAAATCTTCGTTCACCACGTGTCTAGAGTTTAAAACTATAAACAAAATTATTCTGACGTCATTATCCCATGCTTGACCAACAACAATCGACTCTTTGATTTCTACAAACTTTTCTACTTCAGAATATATTTCAGCAGTTCCGAGTCTTACTCCTCCAGGGTTAAGTGTCGTATCTGATCTTCCATGAATAATAAAGCCACCTCCTTTCTTTATCTCTGCGTAATCACCGTGGTACCATGTGTTTAAAAAATTATTAAAATATGCTTTTTTAAATTTAATATCATTTTTATCATTCCAAAATTTTAAAGGCATTGATGGGAAGGGATTTTTACAAACTAACTCTCCTTTTTTATTTTTTAATGATTCACCCTTTTCATTAAAAACATCAACATTCATACCTAAGCCTTTATTTTGTATTTCACCTAAAATTACAGGCTGGTATAAATTTCCCAAAACAAAACAAGAAACAATATCTGTGCCCCCAGAGATAGAAGACAAATGAACATTTTTTTTTATGTTCTCATATACATATTTAAATCCATCATTTGATAATGGAGATCCAGTAGAGCAAATTGTTCTTAATTTTGGTAATTTATAATTATATTTTAAAGTAGGCTTAGATTTACGAAGAGCATCAACATATTTTGCACTAATACCAAATAAAGTAATTTTTTCTTTTTCAGCTATTTTTAATAGTAAATCATCTTTTTTATACATCGGCGATCCGTCAAATAAAACAATAGATGCTTTTGAAGCTAAGACACTAACTAGCCAGTTCCACATCATCCATCCACAAGTAGTAAAATAAAAAACATTATCACCTTCTCTGATATCACAATGAAGCTGATGCTCTTTTTTATGCTGAAGCAAAACTCCTCCACTCCTATGACATATGCACTTTGGCTTTCCTGTGGTTCCACTTGAATATAAGATTGCAAGATCTTGTTCAAAATCAAATTTAGAAAATTGAATCTCTTCAGATTCTTGCTTCATTAATTCACTCCATTTAAATACTTTTGTTTTTTTATATGTGTATTTATTTTCTAAGTATTTTTCTCCTGGATAATTAACAATAACGACATATTTGATAGAAGGTATCTCTTTTAAAATTAGAGGAACTCTTTCTAAAGTATTTATTATCTTTCCATTATAAAAATACTTATCTACTACAAATAGAACTTTAGGGTTGATTTGTGAAAAACGTTCTACTACCCCTTTAACACCAAAATCTGGTGAGCATGAAGACCATATTGCTCCTAAAGAAGAAGAGGCTATAAATGCCTCAACTGTCTCAATGGTATTAGGCATATATGCTGCAACCCTGTCTTTTTTTTTAATATTAATGCCTTTTAAAAATTTAGATATTTTACTTACATTAAGGTTTAGTTCGTGCCAGCTTCTTTCTTCTCGAAAACCATTCTCACTAACAAATGTTATTGCTTTATCCTTATTATTTTTTGATAGTAGATTTTCAGCAAAGTTTAGCTTTGAATTTGGTAAAAATTTATTTTTATAAAATATTTTTGATTTTTTAATCTTAATTTTGCTCTTAAATCCCTTAACTTCAGAAAAATCCCAAATAGAACTCCAGAAATCACCCGGGTTTTTAATGCTCCATTTTAAAATACTTTCATATTTTTGATTAAATTTTTTATTGAATTTTTTTGAAATGAACTGCTCGTAACTCGATAAAAGAGATTTTTTTTTCTGCCCATTTGATGCTTCCCACAATTTTTTATTCATAACTTTGTTACAAAATACTAATACAGAATTGTTTTTTAATATGTTAAATTAATTGGTGTATAATAAGTAAATGAGAACTTTTACCCCTACGATTCGGTCATGTTTTAACCTATTTTTGTTCTCAAAGGACAACAATATGTGGTGGAGTAAAAATTTAAGGTACCATCAATAGAAATGTCTAAAAATAAAATTACAGCTGTTCTCGGTCCAACAAATACCGGTAAAACCTTCCTTGCAATAGAAACAATGCTTTCTTTTGATTCGGGAATGATTGGATTTCCATTACGTCTACTTGCACGAGAGGTATATGACAAAATTATAAAAAAAATAAGCTCTGATAAAGTTGCATTAATCACTGGTGAAGAGAAAATAATTCCTCCTAATGCTAAATATTTTCTTTGCACAGTAGAATCGATGCCAATCAATAAGCATTTAGATTTTGTGGGTATTGATGAAATACAAATGTGTGCAGATCATGAAAGAGGGCATATTTTTACTGATAGATTATTAAATCTTCGTGGAGAAAAACTAACGATGTTCATGGGCTCTAGTACTATTAAAAATATAGTTAATAAATTGAATGAAGACACTGAGTTTATAAATAGAGAAAGACTTTCTAAACTTACCTATGTAGGGCATAAAAAAATTTCAAGAATAAATAGAAAAACTGCAATAATAGCTTTTTCAACTGAAGAAGTTTATGCAATTGCAGAACTTGTACGTAGACAAAAAGGTGGAGCAGCTATTGTTATGGGTTCTCTAAGTCCAAAAACAAGAAATGCTCAGGTTGAATTATATCAATCAGGAGATGTTGATTTTCTTGTTGCAACTGATGCAATTGGTATGGGAATTAATATGGATTTAGAAAATGTATATTTTTCAAACCTTAAAAAATTTGATGGTAAAAAATTAAGACGTCTTAACATGTCTGAGATTGGGCAAATTGCTGGAAGAGCAGGTAGATATTTAAATGATGGTAATTTTGGAGTGACTGGAGACTGCAAAGATATTTCAGCTGAAGAAGTAGAATTACTTGAAAATCATAAATTTGAAGAAATTAGAATGTTATTTTGGAGAAATTCTAATTTAAATTTTAATAACGCTTTAAGTTTAATTAAATCACTTGAAGAAAAACCCAATAAAGATTGGTTAAGAAAAATACACGAGTGTGGAGATGAAAAAGTATTAAAATATTTTTTAAAAGATATGGAAGGTAACAAAATTGAAAACAATAGAGAAACACTTGAATTACTTTGGGAGTGTTGTCAAATTCCAGACTTTGTGAAAAAAACATATGGAAATCATATCGAGGTTGTTGGAAAGGTATTCAATTTTTTAAATAGTAATGATGGTAAAATTACCAATGATTATATGAGATTACAGTTAATGAAATTAGATAAATTAGAAGGAAATGTAGATTCTTTGTCAAATAGAATTGCAAATGTTAGAACTTGGTCATATGTTTCCAATAAAATTAATTGGGTTGAAAACCAAGATTATTGGATAGAAAAAACAAAACTATTAGAAGATAGATTATCAGATAGACTACATGAAGAGCTTACAAAAACATTTATTGATAAACGAGCCAGTGTACTCGCACGAGGCTTAAACCAAGATATGGATTTTAAAACTGAAATAATGGAAAACGATAAAGTAATAATTGATGAACAATTTATTGGTGATTTAAAAGGTTTAAAATTTGAAATGGACTTAAAGGTTGGAGCTTTAGAAACTGATATTAAATCATTGAAAAAGGCTGCAAGACAGACTGTGGGGCCCGAGCTTCAAAAAAGAGTTCAGTTAATCATAGAAACAGGTCTAATTGAATTAAAAGATGATTTCAAAATTTATTGGAAAAATTTTCCTATTGCAAAATTAGTAACTGGAAAAGATTATTTAAATCCAGATATACTTTTAATAGTAGATGATCTTTTAGAGAATAATGACAAACAAAAACTATCAGAATTTATTGAAAAATGGGTTAATGAAAAAATTAATTTAGTACTGAAAAGTTTAATTGATCTAAGAAATTTAAAAGAAAGTAACTCATCTATTAAAGCTTTAGCTTACCAATTGTATGAAAACAATGGTGTAATTAAAAGAGAAATGGTTACCGAATACTTAAAAAAACTTGGACAAGATGAAAGAAAAATTTTAAGAGACTTGGGAGTAAAGTTTGGGCGTTATCATGTTTTTTTATTCAAACTATTAAAACCTGAAGCTGTTTCTTTAAGAACTTTATTATGGAAAAATTTTAACCAAAAATATTTTGAATTAACACCACCTACGTTTGGTTTAAATTTTTTAGATGACAAAAATAAACAAAATAAAAAATTTATGCTTTTATGTGGATTTGAAAATTTTGATAATTATTTTGTTAGAATTGACATTCTAGAAAGATTGTTTGTGCTAATTATTAACGCTAGCCCCGAAAAGGATAAAGAAATTAAACTAGTACCAGAGATGCTTAATTTATTAGGATGTAGTAAAGATAACTTTAAGAAATTGATTGAAAAAATGAATTATAAAACTTTAGAAAAAAACAATGACATGTATTTTAGATATAATCCAAAAAAACAAATTAAAAAAACTTTTAAAAAAATAGACACTTCAAATAGCCCATTTAAAATACTGAAAAACTTAAATTTAAATTAATGATTAGCTTTTTTAAAAACAAAGAAAAAAATGAACCTCAAGATAACTCTTATTCTAAAATTGCTGCCTTACTAATTCATGCGGCAAAAATAGATGAGGCTTATGAAAAAAAAGAAGAAGATATTATTAAAGAAACACTTATTGATTTAGGTGCACCAATCTCTGAAATTGATAAAATTATGTCTGAAGCAATAATTGATGAAGATAATTCAAATCAAATATTAGATTTTACTAGAGAGGTAAAAAATGTTCCAGATTCTGATAAAATTAAAATAATTGAGTCATTGTGGAAAATCATCTATTCAAACGATAGTGCTGACATTTATGAAACAAACTTAATGAGAAGACTCTCAGGCTTACTATATGTGGATGCTAAGACAATGGGGGACTTAAAGTTAAAAGTAAAAAGTGAATTGGGAAAATGACATACGTTGTAAATGACAAATGTATTAAGTGTAAACTAATGGACTGCGTTGAAGTCTGTCCTGTTGATTGCTTTTATGAAGGCAAAAATATGCTTGTAATTAAACCGGAGGAGTGTATAGATTGTGGCGTTTGCGAGCCAGAATGTCCAGTTGATGCGATAGTAGCAGATACTGAGTCTGGAAGCGAAAAATGGCTTGAACTAAATACAAAGTATTCTGAAATTTGGCCAAATATAACTATTAAAAAAGATCCTCCAGAGGATAATGAAAAATATAAAAATGAAGAAAACAAGTACGACAAATATTTTAGCGAAAATCTTTAAAAAAACTCCTGAGAAAAAAGTAAAAAAAAAAACTAAACCAAAGGTAGCCAAAAAGCCTACGCCTCCTAAAGCTAAAGTTGTTAAAAAAAATATTCCAGTTAAAAAAACTAAAGCAACAAAAATAACTGCAACTAAAATTAAAAAAAATTTAAAAAAAGTTTCTAAAAAAACTGCTCCAGAAAAAGTAGAAATAAAAACTGATAATTTAAGAATTTCAAAAAGTAATGAAGTTAAACCTGAGATTAAAAAGGTAAAAAAACAAGAAACAGAAAAAAGAGAATATAAAGTTAAAGATTACGTTGTTTACCCAAAACATGGTGTTGGCCAAATTACAGAGTTTAAAAAAATTAATATTGGTGGAATTGATGTTGAAACTTATGTTCTTAAATTTGAAAAAGACAAAGCCAATGGTATGGTTCCTGTAAATAAGCAATCTCATCTTAGACCTCTTGCAACAATAAATCAGGTCAATAAATGTATATCTATTTTAAAAAGTAAGCCAAAAATAAAAAGATCTATGTGGAGTAGAAGAGCACAAGAATATGAAGCAAAGATTTCTTCAGGTAAAATCTATGAGCTTGCAGAAGTTGTTAGAGATTTGAATAAAGGTGACGACTTAATGGTTGATCAATCATACAGTGAAAGACAATTGTTTGAAAAGGCCTATGAAAGAATCTTATCAGAATTTCAAATAGTGATGGGTGTATCACTAGAAGATACACAGAAAAAATTAGATAAAGCATTAAAGAGAAATTTAGAAGGCCAAGCAAAAGCTATAGCTGCACCAACAAAGATTAAAGAACCTGCTGCAGAACCTGACACTGATTCAGAGCCAATTACTGATACGGAAGATTAAAAATTAGGGTAAAAAAAAACGCCTCTCACACATAACGTTATGAGAAGCGTTTTTTGAAAAGTCTAAGATACTATCTTTTTCTTTTCTTCGCTTTTTTAGCTTTTTTAGCTTTTTTCTTAGTTTTCTTTTTAGCTTTTTTAGCTTTTTTCTTTGTAGCCATCTTTAGCTCCCTGTTTAAGTTAAACGAATCAAAGTGATTCGCTGTTAACTTATTTTTATTTTTTTATACAAGTGATGTCAATTCATTAATTAATTGGCAAATTACAAATTTATTTTTTAAAAATAAAATTTTTTTTATCTTTTTGTTATGTAAAAAACATTAACGTTTATGCGACTTATAATGTCTTTTATAAAAATTAATTAAAAAGTTTTTCTAACTCGTTTTGATAAGTTTTTACAATTTTATATCTTTTTAATTTTAAAGTAGGTGTCATCATATTATTTTCAATTGTAAATTGATTTTTAATTACAAAAAATTTTTTTATTTTTTCTATTTTACTTAAATTTTTATTTATTTTTTCTATTTCTCTTTGAATTTCTTCATTCTTTATATTTTTATATTCCGAACTTAAAACAATTAGACAAACTAGATAAGGTTTATTATCACCATAAACTAAACTTTGCTCTATGAAATTAGATTTATTTAAATCACTCTCTATTTTGACTGGAGAAATATTATCTCCACCTGGAGTTATAATTATATCTTTTTTTCTATCTGTTATTTTTAAAAACTCACCATCGAACTCTCCAATGTCACCTGTAGATAACCATCCATTCTTTAAAACTTTATTTGTTTCTTCTTTATTATTCCAGTAACCTAACATAACATTTTCTCCTTTAACCAGAATCTCTCCATCATTTGTAATTTTAACTAAATTTCCTCTAAAAGGTTTGCCCACAGTTTCTACTCTAATTTCATTAATAGAATTGCAGCTTACCACAGGAGATGTTTCAGTTAATCCATACCCTTGTAGTGTTGGGAGACCAATTGCATTTAAAAAATAACCCACTTCTTTATCTAATGCTCCTCCTCCTGAAATGAATGCCTTTAAATTTCCACCAAATTGTTTTTTGATTTTCTTTCTTACTAAAAGATCACAAACAAAATTTATTAAACTTTCTATTAATGAAAATTGCTCTCTATTTAATTTCTTATTTCCAAGTTTAATAGTTTGATTGATTAAGAATTTTTTTATTCCTGTAGCTTTACTAAAATTAGTATTTATTTTTTGATGTAAATTTTGATAAAACCTAGGAACGGCCGTCATTATCTCTGGAGAACAATTTCCCATATTTTTTATAAGTTTTTCTATACTCTCAGCATAGAATACCTGTGCTCCCACAACTATTTGGACAAATTGGACTGTATGCTCGTATGAATGAGAAAGGGGTAACCATGTCAAAAATTTAGGATTTTTAGAAATAAACTCTTTTAATAAACCAAGCGCTCCTTCACAATTATTTAAAATTCCACCATGACTTAATACAACACCCTTTGGATTTCCCTGAGTACCAGATGTATAAATTATACAAGCAACATCTTTTCTTTGAATTTTTAATTCAGAAAAATTTAACAAATTAAAGTTTTTATTTTCAAATATTTGATTAATATTTATATGAAGTTCTTGGTCAAACTCTTCAATTTCATCAAAAAAAATTATTTTTTTTATAAATTTTTTTTTAGGTATTATATTTTTTACTTTTAAATACTGCATCTTATCAGAAATGATTAAAACAGTCGGGGTACAATCATCAATTATATACTCATAATCTCTTTCTGTATAAGTTGTATAAGCCGGAACCGTTATGCCTCCTGAAAGCATAATAGATAAATCTGATATCATCCATTCAGGTCTATTTTCTGATATTAACAAGCATCTATCACCTTTCTTTATATATTTTGATATTTCCTCAGAAAGTTTAATGACATTTAAATACACATCCTCCCAAGAATATTTTTTTTCAACTTCTTTTAAGGACTGCAAAAATACACTTGTTTTATCTTGTGTTAGATATTGATTATAAAATAGTTCTAATAAATTATTAACTTTGTTTATTTCCATAAAATATTGGTGGGCGAAGAGAGAATCGAACTCTCACTTCTTGCGAAACACGATTTTGAGTCGTGCGCGTCTACCAGTTCCGCCACTCGCCCTTTGTTTTCCTTATTATAACTATAAAATTAAATAGTATAAGAACATAATTTATATTAAAAACAAAAAAATGCTTAATGAATTATATCAAAAAACTTTAAAACTTGCTGCTCACAAGAGGTCAAATACTTATCTTGCAATTTTATCTTTTACTGAAAGTTCTTTTTTCCCAATCCCACCTGACGTCATGATTGCTCCAATGGTTATTGCAAAAAAAAATGATTATTTAAAAATTTTTTTAATAGCTACTTTATTTTCTTCACTTGGTGGTGTCCTTGGATATTTCATTGGATCTTATTTTTTTGATCTTGGAATGATTGTAGTAGAATTTTATAATTATGAAGAAAAGGTAATTAATCTTAAAAATAGCTTATCTGAAGGAAGTGGTCTTTATGTGTGGCTTGCTACTTTATTTCTTGCTGGATTTACACCTTTGCCCTTTAAAGTGTTCACAATAACTAGTGGTATGATTGGTTTTAATTTGCCTATATTTTTCATTATTTGTCTATTTTCTAGAGGGTTAAGATTTTTTATCGTCTCATACCTATCATATAAATTTGGTGATATTTTTAGCAAGTTTATGAAAACTGATGCTGCAAAATGGTTTACAATTTTGGGTATTATAATTGTATTAATTTTTGCCCTAATATATTTTGTAATTAAATAATACAAATATGATTAATCGAAAAACTACACTTCATCTTATATTGTTATTCAGTATTTTTGCTGTTTCAGCAGCCTATTTTATTGAATATATTTTAGGTCATCAACCTTGCAATCTTTGTTTAATTGAAAGAATACCTTATGTCGTTTCAATAGTTATAATTTTACTTTTTATTTTTATTCAAAAGTTTGAAAGATTTTTTTTAATAATTTTAAGTATTACATTCATTATAGCGTTTGTTATATCTTTTTATCATTTTGGAATAGAACAAGGTTTTATAAAAGAATCTTTAGTTTGTGACTTAAATTCTAACAATGCTGATTTGACTAAAGAAGCACTCTTAAATCAGCTACAAGAAGTCACAGTCAGCTGTAAAGATGCAACTTTTAAAATTTTGGGCTTATCTCTTGCTACATTAAATATTTTTATCTCTTTAACAATTACAACTATAACTATAAAACTTTTTTTAACTTATGAAAAAAACAAATAAAAAAAAAGTAAAAGAATTTATTCGAGTTGATCATGCAGGTGAACGAGGAGCAGTAAAAATTTATGAAGGTCAATTACTAGCTTTAAATACATTTGTTAAAGATGAGAGTCTAAAAAAGAAAATTGAAGAAATGAAAATTCATGAAAAAGTACACTGTGAATATTTTGAAAATGAAATTAAAAAAAGAAATATAAAACCAACAAAATTTTTACCTTTGTGGGATTTGCTTGGTGTAGGACTTGGTTTTGGCTCAACAATGTTAGGGAAAAAAGCTGCTATGCTATGCACTGCTTCAGTGGAAGAAGTAATTGATGAACATTATCTAAATCAAATTAATGAATTAGAAAATGATGAGAAAAAATTAAAAGAAAAAATAATTAAGTTTAGAGAAGATGAGCTGCATCATAAAGATATAGCCTATAAAGAAGGTGCAACTAAAAAAGGAATGTATTCTATTTTAGATAAATTAATTAAAACTGGATCAAAAATTGCTATTAATATTTCTGAAAAAATATAATTAAGCTTCTAACTCAACATCCCAATACAAATAATCCATCCAGCTCTTGTGTAGGAAATTTGGTGGGAAATTTTTACCATTTTTATGTAGGTCTTCTGTAGATGGTTGATATGGCTCCTGATTTAAGCTCATATCCAAATTTTTTAATAACCTTCCACCTTTTTTTACATTGCATGAAGAACAAGCAGTTACAACATTATCCCAGTTGGTTTGTCCACCTTTGGATCTTGGAAGTAAATGGTCAAAAGTAAGATCTTCACCACTTCCACAGTATTGACATGAAAATTTATCTCTTAAAAAAACATTAAATCTAGTGAAGCTAGGATTAGACTGTGGTTTTATAAAACTTTTTAATGCAATAACACTTGGTAATTTCATATTAAACGATGGGCTTCTAATAACTCTGTCATAATTACTAACTATAGTAACTCTATCTAAAAAAACAGATTTTATAGAATCTTGCCAGCTCCATAAAGATAATGGATAATAACTTAAAGGCCTATAATCAGCATTTAAGACTAGCGCAGGACATTTTTCTAAAGACAAACTCTGATCGTTAAAAATCATTATAAAAAACTCTAACTGAAAAAAAATAATTTATCAATAAATAGAATTTAATTATATTTGAAAGTTATTTTTAATATAATTTAAAGCCACACTTGATGCCTCAATAGGAATATGATGTTCACAATTCTTTATCATTTTGGTTTCAATTTCAATGTTATTTCTAATTAGGAAATCTTTTGCTTCTAATAAAAATGTTGGTGACACAACTGCGTCTTGATCACCATGTATCAATAGCATTTTAGTAGAAGAAGATTTTCTCTTACTAAGATCATCTTGATTTATTATTTTACCAGAAAAACCAACAATACAATTATAATTTTGATTGCCTGTTAAACCTAAATTAATAGACATCATACATCCTTGACTAAATCCTGATAAGCAAATTTGAGAATTATTAAGATTATACTCACTTTTAACTTCTTCAATATATTTTTGAAGTTTATTTTCTGCTTTTTTGGACTCTTCTAGAATATAACTTGGATCATCTTTAGTTAAATCAAACCATTGAAAACCTGCTGGGTTAATTTTACATTCTTCGTGACCATCTGGACATAAAAAAATAGTATTGGGCAAAAATCTTTTCCAATTTAAGGTCAGCATACTTATGTCTTTCCCATCACCCCCATAGCCATGCAGTAAAATAATAGCATTATTAATTGGTATATCTTTTTCTGGCTTAATAATTGTAGTTGATAGACAAAGTGTCATAGATGTTTTTATTATGTTTTTTTTATTAAAAATTATTCTACAATAGTTTCATGATAACAGGAACATTAGTTAAAATTTTAGGTATTGTGCTTTTAATAGTTGTAGCAGTCGTCTTAATCTTAGGAATTGGAACCTTGTTCAAAGGTGGTGAAACTAGCAAAAAATATTCGAATAAACTGATGCAGCTAAGAGTGCTGCTTCAATTCATTGCTATAGTAGTATTAGTTAGTTTTGCTTATTTCTTTAAAGATTAATCGTATTGTTTTAGCCAATTAACAAACTCCAAATTATTAAAATCAATAGATCCCATAATACGTCCAAACTCTTCACCTTTTTTATTAAATAAAATAGTTGTAGGAACTCCCCTTAAAGAAAATTTTTTAGCCAAAGTAATTGGTGCATCAAAATATATCTCTAGATTTTGAATGCCTAGTTCTTTAAAAAAAGAATCTGATTTAGTGAAATTTTCTTGGCCAATATTAATAGGAAAAATTTTTAAGTTATCAAAATTACTATTTGATTGTAAACTATCTAGAGATGGCATCTCTTCTCTACAGGGAGCACACCAAGTAGCCCAAAAATTTAATATTAACAATTTTCCTTTAAAATCATCTAAATTTACATCATAATTGTTTGAATCTTTAAAAACTACTTCCTCATATATTTTTGTATTTTTTGATAAAACTAAATTTTTTATATTAGGTTTTTCTAAAGCATAACTAATGTTGCTAGTTATTAGGTAGATAAATATTAATAATAATTTCATACTAAATATGTATAATTAATTATCATGGTAAAAAATAAAAACAATATGGCAATATGGGGATCGAGAATAAAAAAAGATGCTTCAACCTTGTTTCAAAAAGTTGGTAATTCAATAGATATTGATAAAAAGCTTTTTCAAGAAGATATTTTAGGATCAATCGTGCATGTTGAGATGTTATTTAGACAAAAAATTATTTCTTTTAAAATTAAGAATAAGATAATTTTTGGACTTAATAAAATTGAGAAAGAAATTTTAAAAAATAAATTTGAATATAATAGAAAGTATGAAGATATTCATATGAATATTGAAAAAAGATTATTTCAAATTATAGGAGAAGAGGCAGGATATATTCACACAGCTAGATCTAGAAATGATCAGGTGATTACTGATTTTAAAATGTGGACGACTTCTGCAACTAAAGAAATTAATAAGAATTTAGATAATATCATTAAAACTATTCTTAAAATTTCAGAAAAAAATATTGAAACCATAATGCCTGGGTTTACTCATTTAAAAAATGCACAAGCTGTGTCTTTTGCTCATTATTTAATGTCTTATGTGGAAATGTTTAATAGGGACAAAAAAAGATTTACCTATAATTTAGAAAGTTTATCAGAGAGCCCATTGGGTGTTGCCGCCTTAACAGGTACTTCTTTTAATATTGACAGAAATTTTACTTCAAAAAAACTAGGCTTTAAAAGACCAACAAATAATTCAATTGATACTGTTGCAGATAGAGATTTTGTTTTAGATTTTTTATATAGCGCTTCTGTTTGTTCCATGCATATTTCGAGAATAGCTGAAGAGCTTATTATTTGGAATTCTGATGGATTCAACTTAATTACACTTTCAGACAAAGTGGTAACTGGTTCTTCAATAATGCCTCAAAAGAAAAATCCTGATTTGTTGGAATACTTAAGAGGAAAAACGGGAATGGTTTATGGAAATTTATTTTCAATGCTAACAATTCTTAAGGGACTTCCCATATCTTATTTTAAAGATCTTCAAGATGATAAAGAAATACTCTTCAAATCTAATGAAATCCTTAATAATAGTATTGCTATCCTTAATGAGGTTTTAAAAAATCTAAAACCTAATAAACAACAAATGTTAGACCTTGCTAACTCAGGATATATTACGGCTACTGACTTAGCTGACTATCTTGTTAAAAATCACTCAATGCCATTTAGAAAAGCATACCAAACTACCGCTTCTATTGTGAATTATGCAGAAAAGAAAAAGAAAAAATTGAATGAATTAAATATTGATGAGCTAAAGAAAATTGAACCAAAGCTTACAATTGAAGTTTTAAAGATATTTAATGTAAAAAACTCTGTAAACTCTAAAAAATCTTACGGTGGAACGTCTTTTGATAATATCAAAAAAATGATAATGAAATATAAAAAAGCTTAAAATGATAAAAAAGTTAATTTTAATTTCTATAATTTGTTCTTTCTTATTTTCATGTGGAAAAAAAGGAGATCCCCAATATGACGGGAATGAAATGGTTTTTCCAAAGTCAGTAGATTGATGAAATATATAAATAAAAACTTAACAATTGAAAAAGTTAATGTTCAAAAAATAGCAAAAAAGTTTGGTACACCGACTTATTGCTATTCACATAAACAGCTAACAGAGAATATAAAAGACTTTAAAAAAAATTTTAGCTCCTTTTCTCCATTAATCTGTTTTGCTGTTAAATCTAATACCAATGTAAATCTAATAAGAGAAATTAGAAAATTAGGGTTAGGTGCTGATGTTGTTTCAATGGGCGAATTGATGATGGCTCTAAAAGCAGGTATAGACCCAAAAAAAATTGTTTTTTCGGGGGTGGGTAAAACCTCAACTGAAATAAGTTATGCAATTGATAAAAAAATTTTATTAATAAATGCTGAGTCTAAAAGTGAAATTATTGAAATTGAAAAAATTGCAAAATTTAAAAAAAAAATAGTTAATATAGGCATTAGACTTAATCCCAATACAGATGCCAAGACATTAAAACAAATTTCAACTGGGAAAAAAGAAAATAAATTTGGTGTAGATGAAAAAACTTTTTTTGAATTAGTAAATTTTACAAATTATTCAAAAAATATTAACCTTAAATGCTTAAGTGTACATATTGGTAGTCAAATTTTAGATCACAAACCATACGAAAAAATGCTCAATGTGATAAATAAAATAATAAAAAAAAGTGGTCATACTTTTGAATTTATTGATCTAGGTGGGGGTATGGGCATTTCTTATGAAAAAAATAGCAAAAAACTAAACTATCAAAAATATAACATTGCTATACAAAAATTTTTAAAGGATCAAAAAGCAAAAATCATATTTGAACCTGGCCGATCCATAGTTGGTAATATTGGGTTTTTAATTTCTCAAGTTATTTATATCAAAGAAAATGTTAAAAAAGATTTTATCATATTGGATGCTGCAATGAATGATCTTATGAGACCAGCATTATATGGTGCAAATCACCAAACTATACCTGTAGTAAAAAGTAACAGCATTTCAAAAAAAACTTATGAATTTGTTGGACCAATTTGCGAAAGTACTGACAAATTTACAACTATAAAAGGTTTTCAGAAATTAAAGGAAAAAGATCTCGTGGTAATGTGTGATGTTGGGGCTTATGGAATGTCACTAAGCTCAAATTATAATGTAAGACCAAAACCACCAGAATTGATAATTAAAGGGTCTAAGATTAATATTATTAAGAAAAGACAAAAACTAAAAGATTTGATTTAGTTTTTGATTAACATGATAAGAAATTTTTTATTTTCATTATTTTTTTTTTCGGGAATAGTTTTTATTTCCCTAATCTTCTTACCAGCAATTTTACTACCGAACAAAATAGTTTTATTTGGTGGAAAAATTATGGGCTTTTGGACATCTTTATGTTTAAAGATATTCTTATCAACCAAGATAATCATTAAAGGCAAAGAAAATATAATTAATGGGAAAAAATTTTTTATAGCTGCTTCACACCAATCAATGTTTGAAACTTTTTTTTTACAAACTATCTTTAATTCTCCTGTTTTTATTTTAAAAAAAGAATTGCTAATGATTCCTATATTTGGCTGGTATTTGAAAAAAATAGGATCAATATCGATTAAAAGAAACAAAATTTCTAAAGAAAACTTAGGTTTTTTTGATGATATTTCTAAACAAGTAAATTCATCAGAAAGACCATTAATAATTTTTCCACAAGGAACAAGACTATCTCCAGAAGATAGAACTCCTTTTAAAAAAGGATCTGGTAGAATTTATGAAGAATTGAATATTTCATGTCAGCCAATTGCAATCAATTCTGGGAATACTTGGCCAAAACATGGTGAAAAAAAAATTAACACCACTCTAACAGTTTCAATTTTAAAACCTATTGAACCTGGACTAAGCAAGGAAATTTTTACGAAGGTATTAGAAAATACTATTTATACTGAGCTTGATACTTTGAATTAGCCTTTCATAGGCATTACAACAAATATACTGTCAAAATCGCCTGGATCTTTAATTAATGCCGGAGACCCTGTGTCATTGAAAAAAATTTCAATCTTATCTCCATCAAGTTGTGATGCTACATCAATTAAATATCTAGAATTAAAACTTATCTCTAGATCATGATCAAACTTTACGCTTAAACTTTCTTTTCCATCACCACTATTTGTGTTGTTAACTGATAAGTTTAAAACATCTTTTGACAAATTAAATTTAACTCCATCTTTTTTATCCAATGAAACTGACGCAACTCGATCAACTGAGTCTAAAAATAATTTTAAATCTATTTCTAGCTTCTTTTGATTATTCTTGGGTATTACCTGAATATAGTTTGGAAATTTTCCATCAATTAACTTAGATATTAATATACTATTATTTAGTTCAAATTTTATTTTAGATTTAATATTTGAAATTTTAACATCACCATCATAACTTTCTAGCAACGAACATAGTTGAAAAATTGTTTTTTTAGGAAGTATTATTGGTTCAAAATCTACTTGCTCATCCAATCTTATTTTTGAAATAGACATTCTATGACTGTCTGTAGCTGCTGCTGTTAAAAAATTTTTATCTTCAATTTGTGTTTGATGAAAAAAAATTCCACTTAAATAGTGTCTAGTTTCATCATTAGAAACTGAAAATTTACATTTATTTAATAATTTTAATAATTGTTTTGATTTTATAGAAAATTCATTTTGATTAAAGTTTTCGTCTGTTAGTGGAAACTCAGATGCACTAATACAATTTAGATTAAAAACAGATTTTTCAGACTCAACTTGAAGTTTGCTAACATCCGTCAAAGATAAATTAATTTTTTTTCCTGATGAAAATTTTCTTATAATGTCATACATGATAGATGACGTAGTTGTCGTGTTTCCTTCTTCTATAACTTCAACATTGTTAATTTGATGAATAAATATTAAATCTAAATCTGTTGCAGTAATTGTTAAATTTGAATTACTAGCATTTAATAAAACATTTGACAGAATAGGAAGTGTGCTTCTTTTTTCAATTACACCTTGGCAATAATTAAGTGCTTGTTGCAGATCTTGTTGATTAACGTTAAATTTCATTTTCTTTATTATACAATATCTGATTTTTTAGATTATTAATATTGTTTGTCATTTCTGGATCTTTTTCCTTCAATTTTTCAATGGTTTTAACCGAATGAATGATTGTTGTATGATCTCTATTAGAAAATTCTCTTCCAATCTCAGGCAATGACTTGGATGTCAAAATTTTTGTTAAATATATTGCTGTTTGTCTTGGTCTTACAAGATATCTAGATCTTCTTGAAGAAAGCATCTCACTTTTACTAATTTTAAAGAATTTACATACAGTCGATTGTATTAAATCTATTGTTACCTTGTTTTCTCCAATATTTAATAGATCTTTTAAAACTACTTTCACTTCTGATAAATTTGGAACTTTGTTGTAAATTCTTGAAAAAGAAACAACTCTATTAATTGCTCCTACTAGCTCTCTAATACTTGTGGTTATTTCTGTGCTTATAAATTTTTGTATTTCTTCTGAAATATTTACTTGATTTGAATAAAAAATGTTTAGTTCCTCTGTTTTTTGTTTAACAATTTTACTTCTAAGTTCATAGTCTGGTTTTTGTATATCAACAACAAGGCCTCCAGCAAATCTTGATTTAATTCTATCTTGGATTCTTGATAATTTGTTTGGAGCTCTGTCGGCAGAGATTATCACTTGTGAGCCTTTATCTAATAGTGCATTAAACGTATGAAAAAACTCTTCTTGCATTGCTTCTTTACCATTCATAAATTGAATATCATCTATCAATAATATGTCGGTATTTCTAAAATACTCTTTAAACTTTACCATATCATTAGATTTAATTGATTTTACAAACTGATACATAAATCTCTCAGCAGAAATAAACATAACTTTGTTTTTTTCTTTTAATGAAAGACCAATTGAATTTAATAAATGTGTTTTTCCCATTCCAACTCCTCCATAAATATAAAGCGGATTATAATGAGAAATATTTTCTGAAACTTTCATGGATGCTTCATAGGCAAGTTTATTACTTGTTCCTGTTATAAAATTATCAAATCTTTTATTTGGGTCTATTCTGTTGTATTGCAAGTATGTATCTTTAATGAAGGATACGTTTTCATTATTTTCATTTTTAGTAATATTATTTTTTATTTCATTTTCAGAATTTTTTTCAATAATCTTAAACTCTATTCTTGTTAAATCTTTCTTATAAGTTTTTACTATTTGCAAAATTTGATCTAAATATCTTGAAGTAATCCAGTCTCGGATAAATCTAGTAGAAACCGAAAGTAAGACATAGCTATTCATCTCTTCAACAAAGTCTATCTTTCTAAGCCAGCTTTCATATATATCGCTACCTAGCTTATTTTTCATATCCTTTTGAATTACAACCCAGTCTAGAGCTTCAGAAGATACATCTTTTGTACTTTGTGTTGTGTTGTTACTTGTCATAAAAATTTGTAGGAATAAAGTCAGTTAGAAGCAAAATAATTTTTTTGCAATAAATAATTTTGTAAAAGCAAAAATAAATAAAATCTATATTTGCAATAAATAATTTAGTAAAAATAAAAATAAATAAAATCTATAGGTGATTCATTTCTAACGGGAATATTCTTTCTAATGCTGATGTAATATTACAATCAAGAAGTGGTCTGTTTTTAATCTTAGAAATTATTTTGCCACAGCGTTGTTTGATTGAACGATTAAGTTTTACAAATTTAAAATCTATGAGTGTATGATTTATAAATTATATTTCGTATTATTTTACTAAATCTATATATGGTTAATCTAGAAATAAGATTTCTTATATGATGTAGATACTATTAATTGAAATTTAAAATCGCCGTATATAATTAATTATAAAGCTGAAATTTTCTTTGTTATTCTTGAAATGTTTCTTGAGGCATTTGCTTTCTTTATAATTCCAGTTTTTGCAACTTTCATTAATTCAGAGTTCAACTTTGGCAAGAATTTTAGAGCTTCATCTTTTTTCTTTTCTACTAGAAGTAGATTCATTTTTTTTATAGCATTTCTATACTTACTCTTACGAGCCTTATTAACCAGTGTTTGCGTAGCAATTTTTCTAATTCTTTTAATTGCTGATTTTGTGTTTGCCATAAGCGCAGTGGTATAGCTTGAGAATTTATACTGGTCAATAGAATAATTCCCTATTTTTGGCAAGTATTACAAAAGAAAGTTGATCTATTAGATATAAATATTTTCTGAATTTTCCCATTACATTTAGTCCTGAGACAGCTTAGGTCTTCTCTTTGGTAAACTCTAAATTCTTTTTGGAAGTTTCCACTTTTTCCTGTGATGTTTTTAAAATCTCGAATACTTGACCCTCCTTTTTTAATAGCCCTATTAAGTATACTTTTTGAATAAGTAATAATTTTTTTGCAATCTTGCTTGGTTAACTTTGATGCGTAGGTAGTTGGATTAATTTTGCATAAAAATAAAATTTCACTAGCGTAAATATTTCCAATTCCTGATACAAATTTTTGATCTAATAAGAAACTTTTTATATCTTTCTTTTTATTTGTGAAATAACCAATTAAATATTCTAAGTTAAAATTTTTAAAAAAAGGTTCTGGTCCTAAGTGACTAAATCTTTTTTCAAGTTCCTTCTTGTTCTCTATAAATTTAAAAAAACCAAATCTTCTAGGATCATTGTATATAACTTTTAAATCCTCAAAATGAATTTCAACATGGTTATGTTTTTTTGGGAGGCTTGGTGAGTTATAAAAACTAGTATTAGTAAACTTACTAATGTTATTTTTTTTTATTAAATGCACAGTCCCAGACATTCCTAAATGAATTAAACAAAAAGATTCATCATAAAAATTCAAGATCAAATACTTTGAAAATCTAGTTACTTTTTTAATAATTTTATTTTTTAATAATTCTTCAAATTTTATAGGAATTTTAAACCTTAAGTTTCTATTCGTAATTATTATTTTTTTGATTTTTTTACGCTCTATTTTTTTAGATAACGATTGTTTAACTATTTCTACTTCTGGTAATTCTGGCATTTGAGACTATATTATCAATAAATAATAAATTTAATATGCAACAATATCTCCAAAATAAAAAAGGTCTTGTTCAAAGTGTCTTTGATAATGTCTATGACAAGTACGATTTGATGAATGACTTTATGTCATTAGGAGTTCATAGGGTTTGGAAAAAAGATCTATTAAGTTGGATGAACCCTTCAAATAATAAAACCTTAATTGATGTTGCCTGTGGTACTGGAGATCTTGGTAAACTTTTTTTAGATGCAACTGGTAAAAATGGCGAAATATTTTGTGTCGATCCAAATAAAGGAATGATTGGTAAAGGCAAAGAAAAGTTAAGTACTTATAAAAATATCAATTGGATAATAGCTCCAGCTGAAAAATTGCCCATTAAAGATAATTCTTGTGATTATTACACAATTAGTTTTGGGCTGCGAAATACTAAAGATCTGAACAAAGCTTTATCAGAAGCTTATAGAGTTTTAAAACCAGGAGGTCGTTATTTATGTTTAGAATTTTCTAAAATTCAAAACTCTAATTTGGACTTTATATATAAAAATTATTCAAAACTTATTCCTTTAGTTGGTAAAGCCATTGTTGGACAAAAAGAACCTTATGAATATCTAATTAAAAGCATTGAAGAATTTATTAATCAAGAAGAATTAATAGATTTAATGAATAAAAATAAATTTGTTAACTGTAGTTATAGAAATTTATCAGGTGGAATTGTAGCTATTCATTCAGGTTGGAAAATCTAATGTTAAAAAAAATATTTATTTTATTTAAATTGGGAAGAAAATTAGCTCGTTCTGACATATTGGCTATTCTTTCTAAATTTAAAAGACCACCTTTAGCAATAAAGATTCTCTTTCAAATACTTTCATTTTCTTTTTCGGCCCCTAATAGAACAGATGTAAACGAAAATGAAGGAGCAAAGCTATCTAAATCCCTACAATCAATGGGAACTACATTTATTAAGTTAGGACAATTTTTAGTTACTAGACCTGATATTATTGGAGATGATTTAGCAAAACAATTAGAGGGCTTACAAGATAGATTGCCCGCTTTTAGTTTGACTGAAGCAAAAGCAATAATTAGAAAAGACTTAGGAGATGATACCTTCAACTCAATCATTGATTTAAGTGAACCAGTTGCAGCTGCTTCAATAGCACAGGTTCATAAAGCAAAAATAAATGACAATGGAACCATAAAAGATGTTGCTATTAAAATTTTGAGACCAGATATTAAAAAAGTATTTAATGAAGAAATTGATGCCTTGATGCTTTTTGCTTTTATGGTTGAGTCATTTATAAAAAAAACAAAAAGATTAAAATTAGTAGAAGTTGTTTTTCTTCTTAAAGAAATAACTAATTTAGAAATGGATTTAAGATTTGAGGCAGCAGCTGCAAATGAATATGCAGAAAATACAAAGAATGATGCAGGTTTTAGGGTTCCTGCTATTTATTGGAATTTTACAAGTGAACATGTAATGACACTTGATTGGGTTGATGGCGTTTCCATTCGTGAAACAGAGGATTTACAAAAAAGAAACATAGACACAAAGAGAATAGCTTCTGATGTTATTCAGCATTTTCTAAGACATGCTGTCAGAGATGGTTTTTTTCATGCTGATATGCATCAAGGAAATATATTTATTGATAATAATGGACAAATTGTTCCTATAGATTTTGGTATAATGGGTAGATTGGATAACCTAAGCAAAAGATTTTTAGCTGAAATTTTATTTGGATTTATTCAAAGAGACTATAAAAAAGTTGCTGAGGTACATTTGGTGGCTGGTCTAGTTCCTAAAGATGTACCAGTTAATGATTTAGCACAAGCATTAAGATCAATTGGTGAACCAATCTTTGGCCAATCTGTAAAAGATATTTCTGGGGGGAAATTATTAAAACAACTTTTTGAAGTTACGGAAAAATTTAATATGCAAACTCAACCTCAATTATTAATGTTACAAAAAACAATGGTAGTTGTTGAGGGTGTTGCTAGAAAACTTAATCCTAATACCAATATATGGGAAACTTCAAAACCAGTTTTAGAAAATTGGCTAAGAGAAACAAAAGATCCAATTAACACCTTAAACGAAAGTTTAAAGACTACCACTGAAGTAATTAAAAGATTACCTGATTTTCCAGAGATTATGGATAAAGCCAATCAAGCTTTATCATTTTTAGCAAGTGGACAGATCCCCCAAAATTCAAATTCATTTACTGCCTTAAATGAAAAGAGATCTGAAATGACTGCCTTTAGAAATCAATCTATTGTTGGTTTATTACTGCTTGTAATTTTTGGTCTAGTAGTATTTTAATTCGCACAATGAATAATATATCTGAAAGAAAAATACTTTTAATAATATGTGGTGGCATATCTGCTTATAAAAGTTTGGAGCTAATTAGATCTTTAAAAAAATTAGGTGCGAAAGTTAAAACTATTCTTACCAAAAGTGCCAAAGAATTCGTAACTCCTTTGTCTGTTGCCTCGCTATCTCAAGAAAAAGTTTATGATGATTTATTTAGTCCTGAAAATGAGGCTGAAATGGACCATATTTCACTATCTAGATGGGCAGACTTAATTGTTGTGGCTCCAGCTACGGCTAATACAATTTCTAAATTGAGCGCAGGATCCTCGGAAGATCTCGCTTCAACTGTAATTTTGGCTTCTGATAAAGATATTTTTTTAACGCCAGCTATGAATGTTAGAATGTGGGAACACCCATCAACAAAAGAAAATCTTAAAAAATTACAATCATTTGGTTATAAGATTATTGGTCCTGAAATTGGAGATATGGCCTGTGGAGAATTTGGTGAAGGGAAAATGACTGAACCAGATAATATTATTCAAGAAATCAATTCATACTTTGGTGAATTAAATAAAAATTACAAATTAAAAGCCTTAGTAACGGCTGGACCAACTAATGAATATATTGATCCTGTAAGATTTATAACAAACAAGTCTTCTGGAAAACAAGGATATGCCTTAGCAAAATCATTAGCTAAAAAAGGTTTTCAAACTACTTTAATTTCTGGACCTACAAATTTAGAGGTAGGGAGCAATATAAATTTAATTAAAGTAGAAACTGCAGATGAGATGTTGAAAGCTACACAAGATAATTTACCAGCAGATGTAGCAATTTTTTCAGCAGCTGTTGCTGACTTTAAAGTTAAAGAAATAAACAATAACAAAATAAAAAAGCAAGAAAAATTGCATTTAGAACTAGAAAAAAATATTGATATTTTAAATTATGTATCAAAACATAATTCCCTTAGACCAAAATTGGTAATTGGATTTGCTGCAGAAACTAATGATGTGGAAGAAAATGCAAAAAAAAAATTAGAAGAAAAAAATTGTGACTGGATAATAGCAAATGATGTTTCCAATAAAACAATTGGATTTGACTCTAATTTTAATGAAGTTTCAATTTTTTATAAAGATAAAAGTATGAATGATGAAACACTTACAATAAAAAGTAAATCTGAAATTTCTGATGAAATAGTAGATAGGGTTATTAAAAAATTAAATTAAAATTCAGTGGCTAAAGTATTAATCAAAAAATTAAATCCTAAAGTAGAATTACCTGCTTACAAAACAGATGGTGCTTCAGGTATGGATTTGATGGCTTTTATAGAAGAGCCTATTAGAATAGCTCCTAATAGCTCATATTTAGTTCCTACGGGGCTTTCAATGGCATTTTCAGAGGATTATGAAGTTCAAATTCGTCCTCGATCTGGTTTGGCTGCTAAAAAGAGTATTACAGTTTTAAATACCCCAGGAACAATTGATAGTGATTATAGAGGAGAAATTAAAGTTATACTTTTTAATCATGGTAAAGAAGATTTCCTCATCAATAATAAAGATAGAATAGCACAAATGATCTTAATGCCAGTAATTAAGATGGAGCTTGAAGAAACGGATAATTTACCAGATACATTACGAGGTGATGGTGGATTTGGCTCAACAGGTAAATGAATAACCAATTAAGAAAAGCATCAATAGACAGATATTCAAGACAAATAGTACTAAAGGATATTGGTACTGTTGGGCAAAAAAAAATTATATCTGCAAAGGTTTTAATTGTTGGAATGGGTGGTTTAGGGTCTCCTGTTGCCGAATTTCTTGCAAGAGCTGGAGTTGGTTCGATAGGAATAGTTGATGATGATAAAGTTAGTTTATCCAATCTACACAGACAAAGTCTTTATAACACCAGTGATATAGGCAAATTTAAAGTTCACGTAGCAAGGGGTAAAATTAAAAAAATAAACCCAAGTATTAAAATTAAGATTTACAAAATAAGACTAAATAAAAATAATTTTAAGAAAATTATAAAAGATTATGATTATATAGTTGATGGCTCTGATAATTTTTCCACAAAATTTTTATTAAATGATTTTTGTTATAAATTTAAAAAAATACTTGTAACAGGAGCTATAAGTAAATTTGACGGTCATATATTTACTTTTAATTTTAAGAATAAAAAAATCCCATGTTTAAGATGTTTTTTTCAAGACTCTGATATTTCAGATGATTTATTAAATTGTGAGGCAGAAGGCATTCTTGGTACTGTTGCTGGTATAATTGGAACTATACAAGCAAACGAAGTTTTAAAGAAAATACTTGGTATTGGAAAGAGTCTTGATGGATATATTTTTATCTTAGATTTATTACAATTAAATTTTAGAAAAGTTAAACTTAAAAAAAGAAAAAACTGTTTTTGTAAATGATAAAAAAAATAGTTATTTATGTTTTGTGTCTATCAGTTTTATTTAGCCAATTTTCAATAGCAGAAGAAAAGTTTCTTTCTTTAAAAAAGAGTAAAGTAAATGTTCGATATGGACCAAGTTTTGATTCAGAGATTAAATATATTTATAAAAAAATAAATTTACCAATAAAACAAATAGATCAAAAAGAAAATTTTAGAAGAATTGTAGACTTAAAAAATAATAGTGGATGGATCCATGTTTCTCAGGTTAAAAAATCAAACTCTATTATCATTTTAGAGGACAAAATTTTGTATAAAAAACCATCTAACTTTTCAAAACCAATAGCCAAACTAGAAAAAGGAAGGTTATTAGTTTTAAAAAAATGTGAAAATATATGGTGTAATGTAAAGACAGATGATTATTCGGGTTGGGTCAAAACTGAAAATATTTGGGGTTCTATTAAATAAAATCAGCACATAGTGATTTAACACTATTTTCAGCTAGTCTTGTAGTGTGGGTATATTCTTTATGATCAATCCCAAGTTCAATAGTTGCACTATCTGACTTAAATTTAGAAATTTGATCATCATTTAATTTAAAATGAATAAACTGTACTGAAGAAGCTTTTCCTTCTGCTGAAGTTCTATCAACATCTTCTTCTGGAACAGCTTTAACAATTTCATCATTAATTTTCATAAATATCTTTTCTTCAATTCCTCCAACTTTACCTAAGAATGCAGATCTTGAAATTGGATTATCAATTTCAAACATTAGTGTAGCTGTAAGTTCTTTTCCATTTGGAACTAAAGGGTTGTAGGCTATTAACTCATCTTTTAATTGCTCGTCTCCACCTTTTTCGATATGAAGCATCTCTTGAACTTGGGCAACCATAGTTTCAAAACTTTCAAAATAAAAAGTAGCATAAGGACCAAGTGCTATTCTTCTATTTTTTTTAAACTCAACTAAATCTTTTCTAATTTGTTTTCTACTTTTTGCGTAAACATCAGATGATAGTAAGTCCTCTTTTTCTATTTGTCTTTTTTCTTTACTCATAATTATAATCTATAACTTTTCGCCATTA
>ENA-ORDR01000259-ORDR01000259.1-marine-metagenome-genome-assembly--contig:-NODE-259-length-27878-cov-3.819719_pt1 | contig 27878 bp, 25 predicted proteins | sample MGYA00240993_ERZ508538 | MGnify/ENA primary metagenome ERZ508538 (study PRJEB26207, sample SAMN05421999) | marine metagenome | isolation source: Monterey Bay, California, USA | place: USA:Monterey Bay... | reverse complement strand
CAGTAATTGGAAGTAATATTGCCAATTTAATTCTTGTAATGGCTGCTACATCTTTTCTAATTCCTATTAGTAACATTAATCAAAATCAAATTAACCAAGCTTGGATTAATATTGGCTTAGCAATCATTTTAATTTTCATGAGCTATTTTATTTTACCTTTTAATTATCTTTTTGGCATATTATCGATTTGTTTGTTGTTCATTATTATGCTTGTGCAAGTAAAACAGGGCTCACTTGACGTTTCAGAAGTCGAAGAAAAAGGTGATTACTCTCTTTTAATCTCAATAATCTTTATTGTGGGAGGAATAATATTACTTATTTATGGATCAGATCTTTTTGTAGAATCTGCAATAAATATTGCAAATCAATTAAATATTCCTGAAGCGATAATAGGTGTATCTTTGGTTGCTTTTGGAACTTCTTTACCTGAATTAGTAGTAGGCATATTATCTGCTATTAGAAAAAAAGTTGATTTTGCCCTTGGCAATGTATTAGGTTCAAATATTTATAATGTCCTAGGCGTCCTAGGTGTTTCTTCTTTTTTTGGTAATTTTGTTGTACCTGGCGTTATAGGATCTTTAGATTTAATCTTTATGCTTTTTGTTACTGCAATGATTTTAGGATTTATGTTCTTATTGAAAAAAATAGGCAGAACCTATGGCTCTGTTGGATTACTCCTATACGTTGGATATATTCTTTATGTTTTTAATTAAAATATTTTAAAGATTTTTTTCTTCTAACACTCTCTTTGCAACTCTAAAACATTCTAATGCTTGAGGTACTCCGCAATAGATTCCTATAACATGAATGATAGCACGAATTTCCTCTTTTGAAACCCCATTGGTTATTGCTCCTCTACAATGTATTTCCCATTCTTGCATTTTACCTAAAGCACCAATCATAGATAAGTTCATCATAGATCGTGTTTTCATATCAATTACATCATCACCCCAACCAAAACCCCAACACCATTCTGTCATTGCTTTTTGAAAAGGAAGAGTAAAATCATCCGCTTGTTCTAAATTTTTTTCAACGTAATCTTTTCCCAACGTTGCTTTTCTTTTTTCTAATCCTTTTTTAAATAATTCCTCATCCATTATTCACCTACTGTTTTATGCAAATTATAATCATTAATAATCGCTTTGTCACTTTGGATAAAAATTAACTTTTTACAAGTTAATTACTAATCTCAAAGCATCGTATATTGCTGCATGAATATTTCTAGAAGAAACTGCATCACCTATCCTAAATAAATTAAATTGATTGTTATCACGTATAATGTCTTGCGCCTCACCATTAATAAATTTCTTGTAATCAATTTCTCCTTTGTTTTTTGAGTAAGGAACTAGACTAAAGTACAATTCATCTAAAGGCTTAATTCCATAGTTTAAAAAAACCTGATCATACGATGAATTATATTTAAAGTTTTCATCATAGTCAGAGCCAATTAGAGTATTTAATTTATTTCCTTTAATCGATACATTCAATAATCTTTTAGCAATAGAATATGTAATATTTTTATTTTGAAGATTTTTTAAATAGGGAGTTAAATTCATCCCCATTATTTCAGAAGAAATTAATCTATCTGGTGTCATGAATTCAACTGTTGAGCCTTTTTTTATGGCAATCTCAGCTGATTGCATTCCAGTGTGATCTCCAGCTTCGTCATAAATTAAAATACTGTCACTTAATTTAACATCTCCAGAAATTATATCCCAACTTGTGTAAACATTTTCTAAGTCTTTTTTTGTCTCAAAAAGTTCAAGATTAGGCATCCCTCCAGTTGCAATAATAATTGTGTTAGGTTTTTCATCGAGAACATCTTGATTTTCTGCTACAACATTAAAATTAAATTTAACATTTTTTTTAGTACATTGCTGCATACGCCATTCAATAATACCAAGCATATCCTTTCTTCTCTCAGATTTTGCACATAATCTTATTTGACCTCCAGGATCTGGGGCTGCTTCAAAAACCACAACCTCATGACCTCTTTCTCCAGCTATTCTTGCTGCTTCAAGTCCTGCAGGTCCAGCTCCAACCACTACAATTTTCTTTTCTACTGTTGAAGGAGATATAATATTTGGAAATTTTAATTCTCTTCCCGTAGCAGCATTATGAATACATAATGCTTCTTCACCTTGATATATTCTATCCAAACAATAAGTTGCCCCAACACAAGGTCTAATATCATCTTCTCTTTTTTCTTTTATTTTAGAAACTATGTGCGGGTCTGCTAAATGACCTCTTGTCATTCCTATCATATCAACTAATCCATTTGAAATCGCATACCTTGCCGTGGCTACATCAGAAATTTTAGAAGCATGAAATATTGGTATATTTATTTCCTTTTTTATTTCACCTGCAAACTCTAAATGAGGCGCACTTTTCATTCCTTGTATGGGTATATGTTTTGTTAATATTGGATCTGTATGAATCCTACCTTTGTTGACATTTAAATAATCTACTAAACCTGAGTCAGATAAGATTTTTGCAATTTTTAAACCTTCTGATTTAGTAATACCACCTTCCTCTACTTCATCAAATACACATCTTATTCCTACAATAAAATCTTGACCAACTTTTTTTCTAATGTCTGACAGAACTTCAATCGTAAATCGTAATCTATTTTCTAAACTGCCACCATACTCTGAATTTAATTCATTAGTTAAAGGAGATAAAAATTGACCAATTAAATGACCTTGACCTTCTAGTTCAACCCCATCCATGCCTCCTAGTTTCATTCTTTCTGCCGCATCACCGTACTCTTTTATTATTCTTTCAATATCCCAGCTCTCCATTACTTTTGGAAAAGCTTTATGTGCTGGCTCTCTATGTTTACCTGATGATAGAGAAGGTAACCAATCTCCCTTACTCCATGATGTTCTTCTTCCAAGATGAGTCAATTGAATCATAATCTTACAATCCTGATCATGAATAGTGTCTGTAAGTTTTTTTATCCAGGGAACAACTTCATCTTTATAAGCATGAATGTTATCAAAGGAAGGTGGGCTATCTTTGGATACAACTGCTGATCCTGCAGTCATTGTCATTGCTATTCCACCTCTTGCTCTCTCCAAATGATAAGCAATATATCTATCTTTTGGAAATCCACCTTCATTGTAAGCTGGTTCATGGCTGGTAGTAATAATACGATTTTTTAAATGTAAATGTTTGAGTTGAAAAGTTTGTAATAAAGGATCTGCCATTTATTATTTTTTAGTAGCAGAAAATTCATTATCAGTTAATGAATTAGCAACCCATTTATTAAAGTGATGTGTTGGATTATCCAAGACAGGTGAAAAATTACCTCCATTATAAGCAGGAGAATTTCTTCCTTCTTGCATCCCTTCAATAATATTTAAATCCTCTGATTGAATACTATGCCATTGTTTAAAATTTTGTTTTCTTAGTGACTTATAAGTATCACTAAGAGCTGCCTCCTCACCTACGTAATAAATTTCCATATGCTCTCTAGTAAAATTATGAGAAACAGGCTCTAACCAGTAAGCATAATAGTGATCTTTGTGAATACCGATCATAACATTTGGAAATAATGCGACATACTCAGCATGTTCTTCTTTTTCTTTAGACCATCCAGGAAAAGTTGGAAATTTTTCATTATTTTCAAACCTAGGATTGTAAACAAGCGTTCCTTGCCCTGCAAAACGATTTGGTAATCCCTGAATATGATAATGATCATCAATTTTTGAATAGGCATTTAAGCCAGGGTGAACAAAAGGTAAGTGATAACTTTCACAATAATTTTCTATTGCGAACTTCCAATTACATTTAGCTTCTAAATTAAAATATCCATAATCTTCTGCATGAAAAATTAATTCTTGATCTTCTTTAGTCCAAAATGCAGACCATCTGTCTTCAAGAGGTTTTATATATTCTTCAAAAGGTAATTCGTTTTCTGAAATATTAACCATTATTAAATCTAGCCAAATGGATGTTCGTACTTCCTTAAGACTATTTTTAGATTTATCAAAATCATCATGTTCATGTTTGTTAATTCCCCCTAAATGAGGTGTGGCAACTAAATTTCCTTCAAAGTCATATGACCATGAGTGATAAGGACATCTCAAAACATTTTTAAGCGAACAAGTTTCTTGAATTAACTTATATCCTCGGTGACTACAGACATTATGAAAAACGCGAACTTGATGATTTTTATCTCTTATAATAATTAGAGGAATCCCTAATAAATCAATCGGCCTTGTATCCCCTGGTTTGGGGATAGAACTTGCTACGCCAATTGTAACCCACTTATCTTCAAATATCTTCTTACGCTCAATGTTATTATAAGGTCCACTTAAATAACATTCATTAGGTAGTCCGTGGGCGTTTTCTATTGAATCATTAACGATGTTCAACTTTTCTTTATCAATAATTTTAAAAATTTCTTTTTTCATAAAAATCTATAAAAACACTAATTTAGGTTCTATAAAAGTCAAATTAAAATGATTGAGAATAATGATTTGCTGCTTAAGGTTTGTAATATTGCAATAAAAGCAGGAGAAGAAATTCTTAAATACTATAACGACGATATCGAAGTTAAACATAAAGATGATTCTTCACCTTTAACTAAAGCTGATTTAGCTTCCAATAAAATAATTATGAATGCTTTACAGAAGTTAGACAGGACTATTCCAATTTTAAGTGAAGAGTCGCTCGTTGAATGGAATGAAAGAAAAAATTGGACCAAATACTGGTTAGTTGATCCATTGGATGGAACAAAAGAATTTATTAAAAAAAATGGAGAATTTACAGTTAATATTGCTTTAATTGAAAATAATAAACCCATTCTCGGAGTTATATTCGCTCCTGTTAAATCTGATATATATTTTGCTCAAAAAAATTATGGATCTTATAAAATTAATTCTAGTTCTGAATTAATTGATTTAAAAGAAGCCAAAAAAATATTTGTCTCAAACCAATCAAACATTAAAAAAATTATTGGTAGTCGTTCACATTCAAATCAATCTTTTGATAGTTGGGTAAATAAAAATTTTTCTAATACAGAAATTGTTCAAGCAGGAAGTTCTTTAAAATTTTGCTTAATTGCTGAAGGTGTTGCTGATATTTATCCTCGCTTTGGTCCAACTTCAGAATGGGATATAGCTGCAGGACATATAATTGTTAGTGAAGCTGGGGGTAGGGTGAGAACATTTGAAAATATCGAAATAAACTATAATGAAAAAGAGGATCTACTTAATCCTCACTTTTATGCTATAGGAAGCGATAAACTTTAGAGCGTAATGAGTCTATCACATTTAGAAAAATTAGAATCTGAGAGCATACATATAATTCGAGAGGTAGCTTCAGAGTTTGAAAATCCTGTAATGTTATATTCGATTGGCAAGGACTCTGCTGTCATGCTTCATTTAGCATTAAAAGCTTTTTCACCAGGAAAACTTCCATTCAAATTATTACATGTAGATACAACGTGGAAGTTTAAAGAAATGATTAAATTTCGTGATGCAATTGAAAAAAAATATGAATTAGATTTATTAGTTCATATAAATGATGAAGGAGTAAAAAATAATATTGGTCCAATTACACATGGATCAAAACTTCACACTGATGTAATGAAAACGCAGGCACTCAAACAGGCTTTGAATAAATATAAGTTTGACGCTGCATTTGGTGGAGCTAGAAGAGATGAAGAAAAATCAAGGGCCAAAGAAAGAGTATTTTCTTTTCGTGATCATCAGCATCATTGGGATCCAAAAAATCAAAGACCTGAACTATGGAATTTATATAATACAAAAATAACTAAGGGAGAAAGTGTAAGAGTATTCCCTTTATCAAATTGGACTGAATTAGATGTATGGCAATATATCTATCAAGAAAAAATTGAAATTGTTCCTTTATACTTAGCTGCAATTCGACCAGTTATAAAAAGAGACAATCTTCTTCTTATGGTTGATGATAAAAGATTGGATGTTAAAGAACACGAAGTTATTGAGAATAAGTTAGTACGTTTTAGAACCTTAGGTTGTTATCCTTTAACAGGCGCAATTGAGTCTAAAGCAAAATCCGTTGAAGAAATTATTATTGAATTAATTAAAAGTAAAAATTCTGAGAGAGAAGGCAGGGCAATTGATAAAGATCAAATTGGTTCTATGGAAAAAAAGAAACAAGAGGGTTACTTTTGATGGATTTAGAAAAATTCTTTCAAGATCAAAACAAAAAGAAACAAGTTAAAATTTTAACATGTGGATCAGTAGATGATGGTAAATCTACTTTATTGGGAAGATTGTTATTTGATTCTCAAAATATTTTTCTTGATCAAATGGATCAAGCGAAAATAGAAAGTGAAAAATATGGAACTCAAGGAAAAGAAATTGATTTAGCCTTACTAGTTGATGGATTACAAGCGGAGCGAGAGCAGGGGATCACTATAGATGTTGCTTATCGTTATTTTGAGACATCTAATTGCAAATTTATTATTGCTGATACGCCTGGTCATGAACAATATACTCGCAATATGGCAACAGGTGCCTCAAATTCTGATGTAGCTATAATATTAATAGATGCACAAAAAGGAGTATTAGAGCAAACAAGAAGGCATAGTTTTATTGTCAATCTTTTAGGCATCAAACATATTGTTGTTGCAATAAATAAGATGGATCTAATTAATTATAATGAAAACGTTTTTGAAACAATCGTTGATGATTATAAAGAATTAATTAAGAATTTTACTTTTACATCTATAAATTTTATTCCATTATCAGCACTTAAGGGTGATAATGTATTTTCAAATTTTGAAAATACTAAATGGTACAAAGGATCAACTCTAGTTGAAGCATTAGAAAAAGTTAATGTGTTGGATTCAAGTCAAAATAATGAATTAAGTTTTCCTGTTCAATGGGTCAATAGATCTAGCGCAAACTTCAGAGGTTATTCAGGTACAGTTACTGATGGAAAAATTTCAAAAGGAGATTTAATAACCACAATATCAAGCAATATACAAACTTCAGTGAAAAATATTTATGGACCTAAAGGTGAGCTAAGTGAAGCATACTGCGGACAAGCAATCACATTAACTTTGAGTGAAGAATTGGATATTTCACGAGGAGATATTATTATTTCAAAAAAAAATGAAAAGATTATCAACGCAGATCAATTTGCATCTCATTTAATTTGGATGGATCAAGAACCCATGCTACCTGAGAGAAATTATATTTTTCGATTTAATAATTCTTACATTAATGGAAAAATAACTGATTTAGTTCACAGTATAAATATTAATTCTTATGAAGAAGTTGCATCTAAAAAACTCAATTTAAATGATATTGCATATTGTAAAGTAGCCATTGATAAAACGCATGGTATTAGCTCTTATTCTAATAATCAAAAGTTGGGAAGTTTTGTTATAATTGATCCTTATAATAACAAAACAATAGGAGCAGGTATGATTGACCATGCTCTTCGTCGATCTAGCAATATTTCTTGGCACGAAATGTCAATTAATAAAAAAACTCGGTCTGAATTAAATTCCCAAACCCCATGTGTTGTATGGTTTACCGGATTATCAGGTTCAGGGAAATCAACAATTGCTAATATTCTAGAGCAAAAATTGCACGCTATTGGAAAACGAACATATTTATTAGACGGTGATAACGTCCGTCATGGACTTAATAAAGATTTAGGATTCACTGATACGGATAGGGTAGAAAACATTCGTCGAGTTGCTGAAGTATCCAAGCTAATGGTTGATGCTGGATTAATAACTTTGGTTTCATTCATCTCTCCTTTTAAATCAGAAAGACAAATGGCAAGGAATTTATTATCTTCAGACGAGTTTTTTGAAATTTTTGTAAACACATCATTAGAAGAATGTGAAAAAAGAGATCCAAAAGGACTATACAAAAAAGCAAGAGCAGGAGATTTAAAAAACTTTACAGGCATAGACTCTTCATATGAAGAGCCAGAAAATCCTGATCTTATTTTAAATACTTCATCAGGTAATGCTGAACAATTGACGGATCAGATTATTAAGTTTTTAAAAGATAAAAATAAAATTTAATTTTTTAATTTTGATGCTGGCTTGCCATAGGCAATGTTAGCCCCACCATATCTTCTTACTCTTACATTACACTGTTCAGCATGCCCTATGAAGCCTTCTAAGTGAGATAATCTAGAACCATACTCTCCTATTTTAGTAGCCGCTTCATCAGTAGTAATTTTTTGATATGTATGAGTTTTGATAAATTTTCCAACCCAAAGACCCCCAGTATATCTTCCAGCTTTTTTTGTTGGTAAAGTATGATTAGTGCCTATAACTTTATCACCGTTAGCAACATTTGTTCTTGGGCCTAAAAACAAGGCACCATAAGAGGTCATATTATTAAGAAACCAATCATCTCTATCTGTCATTACTTGAACATGTTCAGAAGCTATTTCATTTGCTTTAAATAACATTTCTTCATAAGTATCACATAAGATAATCTCACCGTAATCTCTCCAGCTAATACTTGCTGTATCTCTTGTTGGTAATATTTCTAATAATCTATCAATTTGATTTAGTGTTTCATCGACAAGTTTTTTTGAGTTCGTAATCATTACTGCTGGTGAGTTGTAACCATGCTCTGCTTGACCTAATAAGTCAGTAGCACATATTTCACCATCAACTGTATCATCAGCTATAACCATAGTTTCAGTTGGTCCAGCAAATAGATCTATGCCTACTTTTCCATATAGTTGTCTTTTTGCTTCAGCAACGTAAGCATTACCTGGTCCAACAAGCATATCAACTGCTTTAATTGTTTCAGTTCCAATAGCCATGGCCCCGACACCTTGCATGCCACCCAAAACATAAATCTCATGAGCTCCACCCATCTTCATAGCTGCAACTACTGCTGGATTTGGTTTTCCTTTAAAAGGAGGAGTTGTTGCAACTATTCTTGGTACTCCAGCAACTGAAGCAGTTACTACAGACATATGAGCAGAAGCTACCATTGGAAACTTTCCCGCAGGCACATAACATCCAACAGCTTGTACAGGAATATTTTTATGACCAAGTATAACACCGGGATGAGTTTCAATTTCTAACTCACTTAAAGTTTTTAGTTGAGCTTCAGCAAAAGTTTTAACTTGTTTTTGAGCAAAGCGAATATCATTTTTATCTTCATCAGATACTTCATTAATTAGATCTTCAATTTCGCTTTCTGTAAGTTTGAAACTTTTTGGAGAATAATTATCAAATTTTTCAGATAATTCTCTTATATGTTGATCGCCATCAGTCTCAATTTTTTTTAGAGTTTCTTCTACTATTTTTTTTACTTTTTCATCATCTTCAGATCTTGTTTTTTGATCAATACTTTTTTTTATAAATTTTATACTCATTTTTTTTTATCTATTAATTAATTTAAATATATCAATATCTATCTGTGAAAGAATATGAGCTATATCTATTGGAACCCAGTTCTCTCTTATTAAACCTTCATGGTGGTGATAAAAATCCATTACTCTCATAGTTACTGATTTTCCAGTGGCCTCATACCCAAGCCAGTCTTTTTCTCCATGAATTGCATCAATACTATGCCAACCACCAGTCATAGAATAATTACCATCTCCAAGTTCAACATAATGTCCAATTTTCCAATAATCTCTCTCACGAAATGTCATACGAAACGGAAGTTGATGATGATCCACAAATCCCTCTAACCCTCTTGCAGTCCCAATACCACTTGGACCGTACCACATCATTTTTTCATGCCAGAATTCTTTTTGCGGATGGTTTATTAACTTTTCTTTTACATAAGCATGGTCAGCATTTGGGTCGCTTTCTGGCTTAATATTAAGACTTCTTTGCATTGTAAGAGCTTGTTCTAGGGAAGATAGTGATAATTGTTTATCAATATTTTCAAATATAGCACCATCTCCAGTAATTGAATTTGCCCATAATCCTTCAGCACCATTAGATTTGTTAATTGGCCAAAAACCAGCTTGTCTTATAAAGTCAATAACATCTAATAAAATATGAGAATGAATAATTTTACCATCCTTAATTTCATGAGCTTCACACATCCTCAGATGTATTGTTTTATTATTTGTTGGAATACCTAACCACGGATTTGTATATGTTCCTGTTAAAAGACTTATAGTTGAAACAAATACTTTATCTTGAAAACTTCCACCTAAGACTAAACAGTCCCTTCTTTCTAAATCAGTAAAAGAATTTTTAATTGGTAACCAAAGTTTATGATAGATTTCATCTATACCACTTATATTGTTAATTGGGTGAAAACATTTTAATTCTGCATTTTGATGATAGGCATTATTAATATTTTTATCTAAATCTTTGCTATTAGACTCAACAATATTTTTTAATAATTTTTTTATTTTTTTTTTATTCTTTATATTTTCAGACGGATCTAAATTGATATTTGTAACATCAGGATTAGCCTTAGGCCCGGTGTTAAAATTTTCTATCTTTACCATATTTTTTGTATTTAGTTACTCACATCACACATATATTATTGAATTGATTTATTCAATAATATGAATAATATTCATTAAAAATGAATAAATAAGAGTTAATTATAATATGACAATAGATATAAATACTCGACTAGCTAGATTTGAAGATTTAATTCCAAGTAAAGTTCCTTTTGTAGAGGGAAAACTGAAAGGACATCAAGATAGATCAAACTATTCTATCGTGGGTCCAGGTGTGAGTGAAGATTCCAAACAGAATGTTAAAATAGCTGAAGCTCATGGTTTTAATATTGGTGCAGTAAGTGCAGCATCAATGAATGGGTCTGGTTTGCATAGCCATACAACAGCTGAAGTTTTTATAATCTTCTCTGGTTCTTGGCGTTTTTATTGGGGCTCTGATGGTAAAGAGGGGGAGGTAATCCTTCATAAAGGTGATGTTGCCTCATTCCCAACAAACATGTTTAGAGGGTTTCAAAACGTCAGTGATGATGAAGCATATATGGTTGTAGTTCTTGGAGAGAATGATCCAGGTGTTATCACATGGACTCCAAAAGTCATTAAAGATGCGAAAGACACAGGTATGGTTTTATTAAATGACAATTCTTTAATCGATTTAGATAAACAAAAAATCCCCGAAGGAAAAAAAGCACTAGAACCTCTTCATGAAAATGATCTTCACCAATTTGATCATTACACATCAGATGAAATTGAAAAATTTGTCATCAGATCTTCAGACTATCAAAAATATATTGAAGATGATGATCATTTTAATTCTAATTCTATAATTAATTATTTGGATGAATTAAGCCTTCATGAGAAAACATTTAAACCTCATATACCTCATCAAACAGGATTTGGATTATCGTTGCTTAAAGGTAAGGATGCGCATATTCATTCCTACCAATCAAATAAATCTGAAGCATTCATTTGTTTAAATGGAAAATGGGAAATTACTTGTGATGATCAAAAAATAGTTATCGGCCCCAGAGATACTTTTTCTGCACCTAAAAATTCTATACGAAGTGTTAAGCAAACAAGCGACAAAGAAGGTAGTCTCTTTTTAGTTAGGCAAAAAAATTAACTTACAGGAAAACAATGAAGGGTTTTGATAGTAAATATAAAGATTTACCTGATTACATTTTAAAAATCACATACCAGATTTGGGAAGAAAAAGATGTTGAATCTATAAATCAATACTATGCAAAGGGTATGCCAACTCGATCTCCCCAAGGTGTTATTTATGGTGCTGAACCTGTTGTTAAGGCGACGTACGCAACACTAAAAGAATTTCCTGATAGACAATTATTAGGAGAGGATGTGATTTGGATTGGAAATGATGATGAGGGTTACTTCTCTTCCCATCGTATCTTTACTCGAGCAACACATGCTAATTTAGGCGTTTATGGAGAACCTACAGGAAAAAAATTATCTTACCGTGTTATAGCCGATTGTGCATGTAGAAATAATCAAGTCTATGATGAGTGGTTAGTGCGTGATCAGGGCGCCATTGTAAGGCAGCTTGGACTTGATCCTAAAAAATATGCTCATAAGCTAATTCAAGACGAGGGAGGAATCGACAAATGTGCCGTTCCTTTTAATCTAGATACTCCAAATGATGTTCCAGCAGATGGAATATACATAGCTCCTAATATTTCAAAAGAAAACACAGGAGTAAGATACGCAGAAATTTTAAAACAAATTTTTAATAATGAAACAAATGCTATTGAAAAAAATTATGATAGGGCGATTCAACAAGAACAACCTGGAGGATTTACTGGGCATGGAAGAGAAGAGGTAACTACCTTTTGGAATACGTTTATATCTGCTTTTCCAGACTCTAAATTCACAATTGAACATATAAGTTATACTGAAGAAAAGGATCAAGCAAAAAAAGCTGCAATAAGATGGTCTTTAGTAGGGTCTCATTCAGGTAATGGAAATTTTGGAAACCCTTCTAATACCCCAGTTTATGTCATGGGTATTTCTCATGCTGAATTTGGTCCCCGCGGTATCAAAAATGAGTGGGTGTTATTTGATGAAACAATTATCTGGAAGCAGATATTAATGAAAACTGGTTAATTTATGAATTCTTCAATTCTTACTACTCACGTAGGAAGTCTTCCTCGATCAAAAGAATTATCTGAATTACTTTTTGCCAAAGATAAAAAAGAAAATATTGATCAAGCACTCTTTAATGACACTGTAAAAAAAAATGTAGATGAAGTTGTTAAACGGCAACTTGATGTAGGTATTGATGTTGTAAGTGATGGAGAGATGAGCAAAATAAGTTATGCTACTTATGTTAAGGACCGTATAAAAGGTTTTTCTGGTGAGAGTGAAAGAAGAGCGCCAGCTGATCTAGATGCTTTCCCAGCATATAAAACAAAGATTGCTAATAGTGGAGGAACTCCAACTTATACTAGGCCATGTTGTACTAGCGAGTTAGAAATTCAAGATACTCAATCACTGAAGAATGACATAAAAAATTTAAGTGACTCTTTAGACTCTAATAATCACTCTAAAGCATTTATGAATGCAGCTTCTCCAGGTGTAATAAATGTTTTTATGCCAAATAAATTTTATAAAGATGATGACACTTATTTAGAAAAATTATCTGAAGTTATGTCTCCAGAATATAAATTAATAACGGATAATAATATACACTTACAACTAGACTGCCCAGATTTAGCTTTAGCGAGACATATGAATTACAAAGATTTGTCTGACGAAGAATTTTTAAATAGAGCAGAAATTCAGATTGAAGCCCTTAACAATGCCTTAATTGGTATCCCTCCAGAACTTGTGAGAATGCATATTTGCTGGGGTAATTATGAAGGTCCTCATACTTTTGATATTGGCTTAGAAAAAATATTACCAATAATTTTGAAGGCAAATTTAAAATACTTACTTATTGAATCTTCAAATCCAAGACACTCACATGAATGGCAAGTATTTGATGAAATTAAGTTACCTAAAGATAAAATTATTGTTCCAGGGGTAATTGATTCTACATCTAATTTTGTTGAGCACCCTCAAGTAGTTGCTGATCGATTGATTCAATTTTCAAAAGTTATCTCCAAGGATCAACTAATGGCTGGAACTGATTGTGGTTTTAGTACCTTTGCAGGTTTTGGAAAAATTGATGAAGATATTTGTTATGCAAAATTAAATTCTTTAGTAGAGGGTGCGGCCTTAGCATCTAAATTAATTTAATTTAGTTCAACCAATTTAAAATTTTTTTATTAAATTTTTCAAATTCTTCTAACATAACAAAATGGCCAGATTTGGTTACAAAATAAATTTCAGAGTTTTTAATTTCATTGTGCAATTCAATGTTCATCTCTTTGGTTGATAACCTATCCTGAGAACCAGATATTATTAAACACCTAGACTTTATTTTAGTTAATTTTTTTAAGAGTTCAGGTCTATTTAATATTGCATTAGTTTGTCTTGTTAAACATTTAATTCCACAATCTTTAACCATTGTTTTAATCAACTTTAAATATTTTTTTTTATGTTGATTCCTTTTTGCAAAATATGATTGAAAGCTACTCAGAGAAAATCTCTCAATATAAGTTTTATTATTTAACTCTAAGAGAGATTTTTTTAATAAAATTCTTCTTTCTTTTGAGACTGACCTAGCATTGGTGCCAACTAAAATTAAATTATCAATTCTTTTTGGATAATTAATAGCTAAATTGAGTGCTATAAATCCCCCCATTGAAAAACCTATTATTGAAAAAGTATCTGGTAGCGATTTTAGAGTATTTATAGAAAACTCATTTATAGTTTTTCCTTTTTTTAAATTAGGAATGATTACTTTATATTTTTTTTTTAGTTGAGTAAGTTGGTTTTGCCACATCTCGTTATTACACATGTAACCAGGTATCAATACCAACGTTTTCATTATCAATAAATGGTTTTATTTATTTGAGAGTTGCTTATTTTTTTCTAACAAATCAACCCCAAGTAATTTTAAGAAATGGAGATGATCAATAAATATCCAATTCTCTGCTAATTTGTCACCGTCTCTGCGGTACAAATCGACCACGCGCATTTCAGATTCAATATCACTGGCAGTAGTTAATCCTAAATATCCCCCTTTAGGTTTCATTACTAGATTAGGCCAACCAAACCACCCACCTAAATCATCTTCTGCACTACTTAATACATGTCCGTTAAATTTTATAAATTCAAGACCATCTTGAAAAGGTTTTGTATGCCCTTTGACATATCCATCAATTGTATAAGAGGCACCGATGCCACCCGGGCCCCACCATATCATATCATCATGCCAATCTAGTGTTAGTTCATCCTTGTATGATTTCATATTTGATCCTTTTACCAATCTATCTCTCATTCGGTGAATTAGCTCTAATGTTTTTTGACTTTCGGCATCATCTGAAAGTTTATATTTTAACCCTCTATGATTCATTGGTCCTGGAGTTACGCAAACAAGACCTGTCGACTCAGGAATTACTGAAAGACCTAATTGTTGCATAAAATTCATGATGTCTAAAAATATAGCACCTTCAGTAATTTTATTATTTTCTACCTTATAAAATTCAGCATATCTTAAAAGAACAGATTTATAGTTTGGTTGTATTCCAAAAAAAGATTTATTAAAAACACCCATTAGGTGACCCATACTAGTAACCCATTTACCCTCTTGATTGTCTAAAGAATTTATTCCGGCATAAAATATATCCATCCTTCGCTGAATTGGTGTAAAAGAATTTTTAATAGGCATCCAGAGATTATTTCCAATTTCCTCAGCACCACTGAGTTCATTAAAAGGGTGAGTACATCTCATTTTAAAATTACTAGACGTATATTTAGTGATTGTATCAATCAAATTTTCATTATTAGCATTTTTAATACTTTCAAAATATTCGAGAACTAATTTTTTTTCTTGCTGAAAATCAGACATAATAATTATTGATTATACTAATAATTTTAAGATGACAATATTCAATAATTTGCATAAAATTTCATTGCGTTGAATTTTTTTTAATTGTATCACAATATTATTATTACTGAAAAAATTATGAAAAAAAATAAAATCAAAGATAAAAGACCTCCAGCATTAAAAGATAAACATATGCCTAAAGACTATAGTATTGCTCTAAAAGCATATGGTGGTGGTGGAACAAGCAAATCTTTAAATCCAAAACCAAAAAAATTAAAGTTCCAATCAATGAAAGGTTTTGAAACTCAATATAAAAATATTATCGATTATATTGTAAGAATTACTTACTGCATTTGGGAAGAAAAAAATATTGGATATATATATGATACCTATAGTAAAGACTGCCGCGTCTGGGATGAATTTGGTTTACAATTTGGCTCAGAAAAAATAGTTGCAGATACAGTTCATACGAATAATGCTTTTCCTAATATAAGACTTTTTGCAGATGAAGTTATATGGGCTGGCGATGAAAATATTAGTTTTCATACATCTCATAGAACAATCATTACTGGAAAAAATACAGGCTATAGTAAATTTTCACCGCCAACAGGAAAATCTGTAAGATTGCTTTGCATTGCAAATTGCGTCGCAAAAAATAATGAAATATATTATGAAAATGTGGTTTACGATACAGTAACTTTAATTAAGCAGCTGGGTTTAAATGTTAATGAAATTGCAAAGGAAATTGCAAATCAAGGAAATGTTGGTCCGTTTGCGCCAGATTTTAAAAACTCAAAACCAAAAAGAACAAATAATAAATCAAAATCTTTAGAATTTAAAATTCCAACTAAGATCTCTAACATTAGAGAATTTGTCCAGGTAGTATTTAACACAATATGGAATAGAAGAGATTTTTCTGCAATTGATAAAGCTTATTCAGATGATATTATTTTTGAAGGATCAACTGAACGAAACTTTAAAGGAAAAAAACAATTACGAAACTTTGTTATTTCAATGATAGCTTCTTTTCCTGATTTAGCCTTAAGTGTTGAAGACATTTATTGGATGGGAAATAAAAAAGACGGTTTTTTAGTTTCAGTAAGATGGGGTGCAATTGGCACTCACAATGGAAATGGATCTTATGGCAAGCCAACAGGAAAAGAATGTTACATCTGGGGCATTACTCAGTGGGAAATAAAAGATAATAAAATTATGAAAGAATGGACTGTATTCAATGAATTTGGAATTCTTGTTCAGTTGATGGGGGACAAATAATGAACGCTGAATATAATAAAAAACTAGTTGAAGATATGTACATCGCTTTAAATTCAAAAGACTTGGATGCTCATAATAAGTACTGGCATGATGATATGATATGGCACGGTCCTCCAGGTTTTGGCGATATCCATGGTTTGACCAATTTTAAAGAACAAGTTATGAAACCTTTTTATTTAGCTTTTCCAGATTACTATGTAGAAAATGATATTGTTTGTGCGGATGATACTTGGGTTAGTGCAACAGGATTTTTAACTGGAACGCACAAAGGAGTCTATCTTGATATTCAACCAACTAACAAATCAATTAAGATGCAGTTTTCAGATTTTTGGTTAGTAAAGGATGGTAAGTTCTCTGAAAATTTTGTTATGGTTGATAATTATTCAGTTCTAAAACAAATGGGTTTATCTTTTTCTTAAATTATTTTGAAGATTTTCTTTTTATAAATTTACCTTCAATAAGATGATTTGCTGCTTCAAAATCTGGATCCTGTAAATAGTCGTCAATTAATTGGGTTGTCAGTTTAGACATTTTTCTTATTGGCTGTCTAACGGTACTTAGATTGTATGACTCCCAGTTTGCCATTATCATGTCATCATAACCTATAACTTCGATTTGATTTGGAATTTTAAGATTTGTGTTTTGTTTAATGTAATCAAGACATCCAAAAGCCATGGTATCATCAGCACAAAATATAGCTGTAATATTTTTATTTTGTAACAATTTTTCTGTAGCTTCAAACCCCCCTTCGTAAGTGAAGTTTCCTTTTTCTAATGATAATTTTATTTTTGTACTATTTTTTATAAAATTTTTAAATCCCTTTGATCTTTCATCGCTAACAAAAGATCCTTTCATTCCTTCTATTAATCCAACCGCCTTATGTTTATTGTTATAAAAATGTTTTGCAATAATCTCACCTCCATATCGGTGATCACATGAAACAGAGCTTGTAGTTGGTATCTTAAAATTTCTATTATATGCTATAACTTGTATTTTTTTTTCATTACAACTTTCAACAAACGCATCTGTAGGTTTTGTTGCAGTAATAATAGCAATTAATTTTTCTTTCAAATATGGTTGTATTAACTTTTCATCAAGCTCTTCACTGTCATCTGTTGTGATAAGAAGAATACGGTATCCTTTTAATCTAAGTGCTTCATGAAGTTCGGTTAAAACTTCGGGGTAAAATCTATTTGTAATGTAGGGAAGTATGACACCAACTAAACCACTATCTTCAGTATCTCTATTTGACGAAAAAGATTGTGCTTTATACCCAAGTTTTTTTGCTGCGTCTCTAACGCGTAGTTTTGTTCTACTCGAAATACTTGCGCCTTTAGTGAAACATCTTGACACAGCAGACTGCGACACTCCTGCTAATTTTGCTACATCTAGAGAAGTGGCAATTTTTCTAGTTTTTTTCATTTTATCCCCATTTAACTATTCAATATCTTGAATAATAATTCATCACTTTGCAAGGAATTATGGTACATATTATATATTATTTATAAATAAATGTGAATTTCACACTTTTAAAATAGGGGAAAATATGAAAAAATTTTTAATAGCTACAATTTTTTCTTTAGTTAGCACTGTTGCGTATGCAGGTGGACATTCGCCATGTGGTGTAACTGATGGAAAAATTAATATTCTTGCTAATGAATTTACAACATTAAGAATTGTAATGGAAGAAGCAGAAAAATGTGCAGGTCCCGATGCGGATTTCAATGTTACATTTTCAGTAGATCATCAAAAACTTCAAGGACCAGCTCTTGCAGCTAACCCTTCAGAGTTTTCAGCAAAGATTGTAACTAATGGATCAATAACTCCATTAATGAATGAAGGTCTTCTTAGACCATTAGATGATTTAGTTGAAAAATACGGTCAAAATTTAAATAAAAGCCAATTAATTACTTTTGATGGTAAAATCTATGCTGTAGCTTTCATGGCTAACGCGCAACATATCTGGTATAGAGAAAGCATATTCAATGAACTAGGAATTGCAGTACCAACAACTTACGAAGAAGTAATTGCTGCAGCTGCAAAAATTAAAGCTTCAGGAAAAATGGCTAACCCATATGCAGGTGCATTTAAAGCTGGTTGGAATCTTTCTCAAGAGTTTGTTAATATGTATTTAGGTCATGGTGGTGAATTCTTTAAACCAGGAACTGCTGAACCAAGCATTAATAACGCTAAAGGAGTAGCAGCTCTTAATGTTATCAAGCAATTAACTGAATTAAGTAATCCTGATTTCTTAACGCAAGATACTAATGCTGTTAAAGAAGAGTGGGAATCTGGAAATGTTGCTATCATGCACGTTTGGGGATCTGCTGCTGCATCATTACTAGATGATGAAGGCGATCAAGCTGTTAAAGCTGATACAAGGTTAGCCGCACCTCCAACTGTTGGTGGTGGAAGTGATGCTGCGACTACTTTATGGTGGGACGGTATTGCTATTGCTACAAACACATCTGATGCAGATGCTGAAGCTTCATTTAGAGCTCTTGTAGGAGCTGCTTCTTCAACAGAAATGGCTAATGCTAATCCGGATGCAACTGTTTGGTTAATTAATGGTTATACTCCAGGAGATGCTGCACTAGGTGTAGCTGCTGCAGCAAAAATGGGTGCCGCTCCATATCCAAGTATTCCCCAAATGGGTTTACTGCACGGTGCTATGAGTAATGAGATGGTTGAGTTCTTACAAGGAACTGAATCAGCTGAACAAGCATTAAAGGATATTGAAGCTGCTTACATAGCTAAAGCTACAGAGCAGGGCTTTCTATAAAAATTAATATAAATCTTTTGAGTGGAACATTTTTGTTCCACTCTTTTTTTTAAAAAATTACATATAAAAAAATTATATATAATAAGCTTAATGCCTCATAAAACTTTTTTTTGGTTCTTCCTTCCTAGTGGTTTGGCTATGCTTATTTTTATTGGCTTACCTATATTTTCTAGTCTTTTTCAATCACTTCATATCGAGACAGAACAAATTTTAGTTGAAGTTGAAACATGTGATCCTTTTGGTTGTGATACTGAGGTTCAAGTTGACCAAGATGCAACCAATATATTGCGTGCAGAAAATCCACTTGGAAGATTTAATGGTTTTAAAACATATGCAGATAGAAACCATTTAGCTGTAAATGAGATAGCAGAAGCTTGGAATAATAAAACAAATTTTAATGACTTTATTTCAAGTATTATGAATCTTCCTTTTTATAAAGGTTTATTATTTACACTAACTTTTTGTTTTGCAGTAACCCCGTGTGTAATCGTGTTAGGTTTTATTGTCGCCTTAAGCGTTAACGTAATTGCAAAAAGTTTAAAAGGACCAATTATTTTTGGAACTATACTGCCTATGATTGTAACACCCTTAATAGGATCTCTTGTTTTATTTTGGATGATTGATTCTCAGGGTATATTAGGTACAGCAATACAAGTTTTATTTGACGATCCTAATCTATCACTTAAATCTTCTAAGAGTTTGACTTGGATAATGCTAATTGTTTACGGAATATGGCACAATACCCCTTTTGCCTTTGTTGTTTTTTACGCTGGTCTTCAAACAGTTCCTCAAGATCCAATTGAAGCAGCGCTTATTGATGGAGCATCAAGAGCTCAACGTGTTAGACATATTGTTTTACCCCATCTTTATCCGGTTGCTACTTTTATTGCCCTTATTTGTTTAATGGATAATTTTAGAGTGTTAGAGCCAATCATTGGATTTAGTGCGGAGGGTGTTGCTCAATCATTATCATGGATGATCTATAAAGATCTTAGAAATGAAACATTGATGCTTTTTGGATCAGCTGGAGCAACATCTATGTTAACAATTATTTTCATTGGAATACTTCTAACACCAGTTCTTCTTCGAACATGGAAAGAATTTAAAACAGAGAGATAAAATGGATTCAAAAGTTAATAAATATTCAAGTCAACTTATTATTATAAATTCAATATTTATTATTTTGTGGTTATCAATTTCTATTTTCCCATTCTTGTGGACTTTATGGGGGTCCTTTAAAGTTAAAGCTGATTTTTTTTCAAGATCCGATTGGTCGTATGCAATATCAGGTTTTAATACATTGATAGAGACTGGAGCAAATTTTACACTTAACGGCTATATTGAGTCTTGGACAGAGGGCGCTTTTTGGAAGGCTGCAAGAAACACTGTTATTGTTACATTTTGCGTTGTAACAATCTCTTTATTTTTAGGGACATTGGGAGCTTACGCATTATCAAGATCTACTTATAAATACACTTTCTGGATATTAATTGCTGCATTAATTTTTAGAGCAATGCCACATATCACTTTAGTATCAGGATATCTATTTCCATTCTTCGAACTTCAAATCTGGGGAATATTACCTACAACAATAATTGTTTTAGTTGCTATTAACCAACCCTTCACTTTGTGGCTGTTGTATTCTTTTTTCAAGACTGTACCAAAGGAATTAGATGAAAGCGCATTGATTGACGGTTGCTCGTATTTCCAAGCATTCAGACATGTGATCATGCCAGTAATGTGGCCAGGTGTAGTAACTGCAGGGTTATTTAGTTTAATGTTAGCTTATAATGATTTTACAGTAACATCTCTTTTATTAAATCAGCAAAATTATACAATGGTACCTAAAATAAACGCATATTTAGGAACGGTAGAACATGGTGGTAATTATATGTGGGCAGTGGCAAGTGTTGTTTCAGCAACGGCTCCTTTATTTATGATCGTTATGTTCTTTCAAAGAAATTTAATTAGCGGATTAACGGCTGGCGCTATTAAGGGTTAGTAAGTTATGAAAGCAATCTTATTTGGATCAATTGGGACCTTAATTGAAACCTCTGATTTACAACGAGAGGCCTTTAACCAGGCTTTTAAAGAAGCAGGTTTAGATTGGTATTGGGATCAAGAAGATTATACAAAATTATTAAAAAAATCTGGTGGCACAAAAAGAATAGAAGATTTTGCTGAAAAAAATAATACCAATGTTGATGCAAAAAAAATTAGAGAAAGAAAAACACAAATTTATAATGATAAAATAAATTCCACTTTTATTCCACCAAGAGAAGGAGTTTTAGATATTTTGGAATATGCTCATAAAAATAAAATTAAAATTGGATTTGTAACGTCAACAACACTTGATAATATTGAAGCTGTTTTTAAAACTCTCAATAATCAAATTAAAAAAAATCATTTTGACTTTATTGGAAATAATACATTAATTAAGAAGGCAAAACCTGCACCAGATATTTATATTGAAGCTCTAAATTCATTAGAATTAAATTCTACAGAATGTATTGCAATAGAGGATACTGTTGAAAGTGCTTTATCAGCCTATAGAGCAAAGATTAAGTGTATCGCTTTCCCAGGTTTGTTTCATGTAGATGATGATTTTAGTTTTTGTCTAAAAAAATTAGATAAATTAAATACTTCTATTTTTAATTAGTTGCAAATTTAATAATATGGATTGATATAGAGTGTATGTATTTTCAAAAATCTGAAGTAAAAGGTAAAACTGCCTTAGTGACAGGAGCTGGTAAGGGTATTGGTAAAGCCTCAGCTATTGCTCTAGCAGAAGCAGGAGCAGATTTAATTATTTTAAGTCGTACCAAAAGTGATCTTGAAAAAGTAAAGAAAGAAATTATCAAATTAAAAAGAAAATGTGTAATTTATGATTGTGATGTTTCTAATTTTGAAGAATTAAGATCAGTATTCAATCAAATTTCAACACTTGATATAATCGTTAATAATGCAGGTACTAACCAACCTGAACATTTTACAAAAATTAATAAAGAAGACATGGATTACGTCGTTGATTTAAATCTGAAAGCAGCTTTTCATGTAGCACAAATGGGTGCAAAAGTAATGACTAAGCAAAAAAATAGAAAATCTATTGGTGGTTCTATTATTAATGTTTCTTCTCAGCTTGGTAAAGTTGGGGCTCCTAAAAGAAGTATATATAATATGACAAAATTTGGAATTGAGGGATTAACGCGAGGAATGGCTTTGGATTTAGCAAAAAATAATATTCGTGTAAATACAGTCTGCCCGACATTTGTTGAAACTCCTATGGTAAAAAAATTTTTTAAAGATAAAAAATTCAAAAAAGAAATGATTAGTAATATACCACTTGGAAGATTGGCTACTGAAAGTGATATCGCAACAGCAATTGTTTATTTAGCTTCAAACGCATCTTCAATGATTACAGGATCATCATTAATGATCGATGGAGGGTGGACAACAAAATAATGAAATCAGAAGAATTAAAAAAATATTTTATTGATTATCAATTGGCTTTACAAAATTGTAATAAAGAAACGCTAAATGACTCTCTAAATAAATACTTTTCAAATAATTCTTTAATTCATTTTTGTCATCCATTTGGCACCTTCAATGGATTAGATAATTTATTATCTAAGTGTTTGCTGCCCTTAATTGAAAGTATCCCTGATTTAGAAAGAAGAGATATGATTGTTATGGCAGGAACCACGCCTGAAGGAAAAGATTGGATAGGTACCATGGGTAACTATATGGGAACTTTTATAAAACCTTTTTTAGATATTCCTCCAACTGGCAATTTAGTTCATATGCGGTATCATGAATTCTTTCAAATTGAAGATAATCAAATAACTGAAATGCAGTCCATATGGGATTTGCCTGAATTAATGATGCAAGCAAATTCTTGGCCTATGGTTCCTCAATTAGGTGCCTTCTTATGCACACCATCTCCAATGTCTGGTGATGGTTTATCAATCAGTGGTGATGGAAAAAAACATTTAGATCATGTAATCGATATGCTTCATGGTCTATCCAAACATCCAAGTAATCCTGATCCAAAAATTATGGAACTAGAAAAATATTGGCATCCTAATGTTAATTGGTATGGACCAGCAGGAATAGGAACTGGGAGAGGTATAGCTGGTTTCAGGCATTGGCATCAAATACCTTTTTTGCGAGCTATGCCAGATCGTAAGGGAGGTTCATCAAATGAAAAATTAGCCTTTGAAGGTATGGAAGATTTACAAACACATTGGATGCATGAAGGAAATTATGTTTGTGAAACTGGCTGGCCTAATATGCGATTAACAATCACAAATGATGGATGGATGGGAATAGCCCCATCAAAACAACCATTGGAGATGCGCAGTTTAGATTTTTGGCGAATAGAAAATGGACTTATAAGAGAAAATTGGGTGTTAATTGATCTGCTTGATATTTACCGACAAATTAATGTTGATGTATTTGATAGAATTAAGGAATTTAATAAAGCAAAAAATATTGGTGAAATAAATTTAACTGATGGCCTAAATTCAATTAAATAATTTAAAATTATAATAATAAATATTTACTGTATACTCTGGTGGAATGTCAAATAATTACAGGGCTATATTTTATGTAATATTATCTACTTTTATTGGTTCTTTTTTTGCTGTTATATTAAAATCACTTTATAATGAACTGCAAGTAACAACTATAGGTTTTTTTAGATTTTTTTTTGGCCTTTTAATTCTCTTACCACTTATTTTAAGAAATAACTTTGCTATTTTAAAAACAAGCAATCTAAAATTATATTTTTTAAGATCATCTTTAAATGTATTTGGTATGTTGTTTAATTTTACTGCCTTAGGCCTATTAACATTGGAAAAAAGTGCAGCATTTGGTTTTGTATCACCAATTTATGCAACTATTTTCGCTGTTTTAATATTAAAAGAAAAAATTAGAATATACAGATTAACTGCCCTTATTATTGGTTTTATAGGAGTGATAATTATTGCTCAACCTTCATTATCAGGAGTTGAAAAAGGAGTTTATTTTGCTTTACTTGGGCAACTATGTTTTGGCCTGACAATGGTTTTGATTAAAAAAATGTCTTATAAAGACTCAAGTCTAACAATTTTATCTTATCAATATATTTTAACTTCATTTTTTTTATTTCTTCTCTTTGTTCCTTTTTTTGAGATTCCCAATTCTTTTCAATTTTTACAACTAGCAACAGCTGCTTTTTTAGGAACATTTATGCATTATTTTTTTAATCAAGCGATACGTCTTACAGAGGTTACTTTTTTAACTCCCTTTAAATATTTAGGTTTAATTTTTGCTTCAATTTTTGGGTTTATTTATTTTGGAGATGTGCCAAGTGTTTACACATGGATTGGTGGAACAATTTTATTTTCTTCTATGTTAATAATTACTATTCGTGAAAATCAATTATCAAAAGATATTGTAAAAAAATCCGACATCAATAATCTTTAGTTAATGAAATAAGAATCTTTATTGTCTACTGAGCTGCTATAACGGCAGAAGCTATAGAAGCTATTCTTGAAGATGCACTATCTGCTCTACTAGTAACAACAACTGGAACTTTTCCACCCACAATAAAACCTGCTGCGCAGGCCCCCATAAAATGTACCATAATCTTTGAGAGAGAATTGCCTGTTTCTAGGTTAGGAACTAAAAGTATATCTGCTTGTCCAGCAACTTCATTAGATATATTTTTGATGGCTGCAGCTTCAGGTGATACTGCATTGTCAAAAGCTAATGGTCCATGCACGTAGGCTTCTATATTTTCTTTGATTGCTCGATCCATTACTTCTTTTGCTTCTATTGAGCTAGGCATACTTTCAATTGGATCTTCTGTTCCTGATATTATGGCAACTTTGGGTTTAGATATGTTTATACGTTTTGCAAAATCAATAACATTTTTAAGTATATGCATCTTTACATCTATTCTAGGTGAAACATTTAAAGCTCCATCAGTAATAAAAAGAGGTTTATCATTTTCTGATAAAGTCATGTGCCAAATATGACTTAATCTTTTTCCTTCAATGAGTCCGAATTCTTTCTTTAAGTATGTTCTCATCAAAACATCTGTATGAAGATTACCTTTAATCATAATTTTTATTTTATCATCTCGGGCAAGTTCAGCACCAATGATTGCAGCTTCTTTATCATCAGAAGAATGCATTATTTCGTAGGGACTTAAATCCCATTTAATTTGTTCTGCTTTATCTTTGATGGCATTTTTATCACCAATAAAAAAAGGTTTTATAAGATCTAATTCAATTGCCTTTTTTGCTGATTCCATCGAAGATTCATGATCAGCGCATACTATTCCTGCAGTCATACCAGGTGTTTTTTTGGCCACTGATATTAAATTATTTGGAATTTTAGCTTCTTTTGATGTTAGCATAATTGATAATTTTTCTTCTATACTAGGGCGTCAATTTTTCCTATGAAATTAAGCTTTTGTAAGAGAATTCCTCTTGGATTAGCTATGTGGATAATATATGGCTTAATTAAATTTGCCAGTTTAGGGATTAATTATGGATTTAGAAAATAGAAACGAATTACCAAATTCACTTGAAGAACACTGGATGCCTTTTACATCCAATCATGATTTTAAAGATAACCCAAGATTGATGGTTAAGGCCGAAGGCGTCTATTATACTGATCATCATGGTAACCAATTAATTGATGCAAGCTCAGGATTGTTTTGTAGCCCTGCTGGTCATGGTCGTAAAGAAATAAGAGATGCAGTTTATAAACAACTTGAACAGTTGGATTACGTTCAACCTTTTCAACAAGGATATAATGGTTCTTTCGAATTAGCGAGAAAAATAGCAAAGCATACTCCAGAAGATTTAAATAAAATATTTTTTACTATGTGTGGTTCTTCTGCAGTAGATACTGCTATCAAAACTGCTATTGCTTATTTCAAAGCTAAGGGAGAAGGTCACCGTCATCACATTGTCGGTCGTGAGAGAGGATATCACGGAATGAATATTGGTGGTATTTCTGTTGGCGGTATGGTGGCAAATAGAAAAACTTTTTCTAGTATTTTAATGCCTAATACGCATCATCTTAGACACACACACCTTGCAGAAAATACTTTTGTGAAAGGTGAACCTGAAACAGGCGCATATCTCGCTGATGATCTAGAGAGAATTGCTGGTCATATTGGTGGTGAAAACATTGCTGCTTGTATCGTTGAGCCAGTTGCTGGATCAACAGGAACTCTAGTTCCTCCAAAAGGATATTTACAAAAGCTTAGAACAATTTGTGATAAGCACGGTATTCTTTTAATTTTTGATGAAGTAATTACTGGTTGGGGAAGAATGGGTGAAGCTTTTGGGTCGCAAGCATTTGGAGTGACTCCAGATATTTTAACTATGGCTAAAGCAGTAACAAATGGTGTCGTTCCTCTTGGAGCAGTAGCTTCTAGAGAACATATTTATGATACCATGGTTGATGCAGCGCCTAACGGTGCAATTGAATTTTTTCATGGATATACTTATTCAGGTATTCCTTGTTCAGTTGCCGCTGGGTTAGCTATGCAAGATATTATAGAAAAAGAAGACTTAATTAATCGCTCAAAGGAAATGTCTCCTTACTTTTTAGACGGGTTATTTACTTTGAAAGATATTGACGGTGTAACAGACATTAGAGGTTACGGTATGATGGGTGGTATTGATCTGCGGATGGATGAACGACCGGGTAAGGCTGGGTATAACTGTTTTAAATCATTATTTGCTGCGGGACTAAGTCTAAAAGCAACAGGTGATTGTTTAATAGTTGCTCCTCCTTTCATTTCAGAAAAAAAACATATCGATGAAATGATTGAAAAACTTAGAACAGGTATTACGAATTACTTTAAGGACCAATAATGAAAATTGGTGTTCCGTCTGAAATAAAGGCGCAAGAGTCAAGAGTCGGATTAACACCATTAAGTGTTCAAGAATTAACTAACCATGGACACGAAGTTCTAATTCAGGACAAAGCAGGTTTTGGTGCGGGTTTTGAAAATGAAGATTATCAAAAAGCTGGAGCACATATAGCTCCTGCAGCTGGTGATGTATTTAATGACTCAGATATGATTGTTAAGGTTAAAGAACCTCAGTCTGAAGAAGTAAGTATGTTAAGAGAAAATCAACTGTTATTTACTTACCTTCATCTTTCAGCCGCACCTCAATTAACAAAAGGTTTAGTTGACTCAAAATCAATTTGTATTGCATATGAGACCGTTACTGATCAAAATAATAGATTGCCTTTGTTGGCACCAATGAGTGCTGTTGCTGGGAGAATGTCTATTCAGGCAGGTGCACATTGTCTAGAAAAACCTCAAGGTGGACGAGGTTTATTAATTGGTGGGGCTCCAGGTGTAAATCCAGGAAATGTATTGATTTTGGGAGGAGGAGTTGTTGGTGAAAATGCAGCAACTATAGCTACAGGAATGGAAGCTAAAGTTCA
>ENA-ORDR01000257-ORDR01000257.1-marine-metagenome-genome-assembly--contig:-NODE-257-length-27986-cov-8.832921_pt1 | contig 27986 bp, 27 predicted proteins | sample MGYA00240993_ERZ508538 | MGnify/ENA primary metagenome ERZ508538 (study PRJEB26207, sample SAMN05421999) | marine metagenome | isolation source: Monterey Bay, California, USA | place: USA:Monterey Bay... | reverse complement strand
TTACTAATGTTAGCCTTAATCTTTCGAGCTATGCCGCACATAACTTTAGTTTCTGGATACCTTCTCCCATTTTTTCAGTGGAATTTATGGGGTCATCTACCAACAACCATCATCGTCATGGTGGCTATAAATCAGCCATTTACATTGTGGATGTTACATTCTTTCTTTTTAAATATTCCAAAAGAGATGGACGAAAGTGCCATGGTTGATGGGTGTACCAGATTTCAAGCATTTCGACATGTAATCATCCCAGTAATGTGGCCAGGAGTGATAACTACTGGATTGTTTTCTTTTCTTTTAGCGTACAATGATTTCACCGTAACAGCGTTATTATTGTCACAGGAAAACCAGACAATGATTCCAAAAATTAATAGTTTCTTAGGATCTACTCAAGTCAAAGGAAATATTATGTTTGCTGTTGCTGCTGTTGTGTCGGCTACATTACCTTTATTTATTTTAGTAATGTTTTTTCAACGGCAAATTGTAAGTGGTTTAACTGCTGGTGCGGTAAAAGGATAAATTTTTTTATTATTATAGATATTTTACGATAGTATTAACTAGGTGAAAAATGAGTGATTATCAAAATCAAAAAGAATTAATTCTTAAATACTACAGTGAATTAGATGTGGCAGTTGGACCTGAACATTCACAAGTTATTCATAAATATGTGGATGAAGATTATTTGTGGCGAGGGTTCCATCCATTTCATGAAATGCATTCAGGCGATGAAGTGATCCATAAGTTTTGGATTCCATTTAAGCAGGCAATAACACGTAGCCAACGCCGAATGGATATTTTTATGGCAGGTGATAACTCGCTTGAAATGGGTGGAGTTTGGGTTGTTTCGATGGGGCACATAATGGGCTTGTTTGATAGTCATTGGTTGGGGATTCCACCTACAGGAAAAATGGTCTTCCTCAGATATTGCGAATTTAACAGAGTTGAAAATAATAAAATTTGTGAAACTGCGATGTACTTTGATATACCCCATCTCATGATGCAGGTTGGAATAAACCCGTTTAAGTCTCAAACCGCAGCCCATCTTGTTCAGCCAGGCCCATTGCATCATGATGGTTTGATGTTTGAAATTCAAGATGAGCAGGAATCAAAAAAGACTTTAGAAGCTATTGATTTTATGGTCCAGGATATAAAAGGTTGGAGCGGCGGAAAAGAGGAGCCATTAGTGACGGAATTAGCGCGCTCGTGGAATGATGATATGATATGGTGGGGACCAGCAGGTATTGGAGCTACTTATACAATTGAAAGGTATGCAAAACAGCATTCGGGTCCTTTTAGAGAAGGTTTAACTGATAAACATTTTAATGGCCATATTTGTAGAATGTCTGAAGGAAAGTTTGGAGGCTTCTTTGGTTGGCCAAATTTAACGTTAAGGCCAGCTGGTGGGTTTATGGGTATGCCCGCATCGGACAAAGCTGCTGATATGAGAGTGATTGACATCTACCGGCGTCACGAAGACAAGTTAACGGAAAACTGGATATTTATAGACCTATTGCATTTCTGGAACCAGTTGGGCGTAGACCTACTGAAAAGAGCTGTTTCAAATTCTAATTCTTCATCCTTATAAATCCTAATTAATCGAGTAAAAATGTTTGGCAGTCAGTCCAAATACTTTTGCTTGATCTTCGGCAGTATAGTTTTCGAAAATTTCTTCATAGGCTGAAATAAGTTCGTTGTAGCTTGACGTTATTGAGTCTACAGGAAAATTAGAGCCAAACATCACTCTTTCTGCTCCAAATTGGTTTAAGACGGTTTGTACAATTGGTGTAATAGTATTTTTTGTCCAGTTATGGTCAAACATACCCAATCCGGATAACTTGCAAAATATATTACTTTGATTAGACAAGTCTTTAAGGCGGTCACTCCAATCTTCTAAGCCCATTTTTGTTCGATTATAGGGTGATCCAGCGTGACAAAGCACAATATCCAAGTTTGGTACCTTTTTTAATATTGGCGAAATTAATTCCATAAGTTCAGGTATCAATTGCAGATCAAATGTTAGTTTACGTTCACAAATTATATTTAACCCCTTTAGAAACTTAGGATTACTTAGTAACTTATTTATATTGGACAAAGAATTTTCCTCTGGGGCTCTGCCAATTATCTGCCTAATGCCTTTAACTGTTTTTAACTTTAAAAGTTCATCCAGATAATGTTCTAAATCTTTATCAGCTAAGTCAGCAAATGCTACCTGAGCTATTGGCCAACATTTTGTTTGGCTATTAATAGTGTCTACCCATTTTGCTTCCTCGAGTGGGTCATTGGCCCCAACTTGAATATGTACAGATCCTTGAAACCCATGGTTCATTGCATCATTTGAAAACTCACGCCAGAGATAATTTCTTTGTATTTTGGAAGGGTCTCCAAAAAACCTTCTTTCACCCTTGGCCATTAGCCACGGATAGTTTACTTTTTCTAAATCCCACAGATGGTGATGAGCATCAATTTTCATTATTTACTCCAGTTTTGCATACGAATGCAAAATTATCTTGCCGACTCATATATCAATTGTCTAGTGTGATTTAGATTAAACAGGATTAAAACTTATGGCTGAAATTAAATTAAAAAATTTAACCAAGCGTTGGGGTGATTTTATTGGTGTTGATAATTTTGATTTAACGATAAAAGATAAAGAATTTCTTGTACTATTGGGTCCTTCTGGATGTGGTAAAACAACAACAATGAGAATGATAGCGGGATTAGAGGATGGCACTGAAGGTGAAATTTGGATTGATAATAAGTTAGTCAACGAATTGGATCCTAAAGATCGTGACGTGGCAATGGTGTTTCAATCTTATGCTTTATATCCAAATATGACAGTTTTTGAAAATATTCGGTTTCCCTTAAAAGTTAGAAAAATTGATGAAAAAAATCAAAAAGAGCGAGTATTAAAAGCGGCCTCAATGGTTGAATTATCAGACTTTCTCGACCGAAAGCCTTCAGAACTGTCAGGTGGGCAACGTCAAAGGGTGGCTTTAGCAAGAGCAATTGTTCGTGAACCTAGAGTATTTTTAATGGATGAGCCACTTTCAAATTTAGATGCTAAATTAAGAATTTCTACCCGTGCTCAGATTAAAAATTTGCAGCATGAGTTGTCTACTACTACCATTTATGTGACCCATGATCAAATTGAAGCGATGACCTTGGCAGATCGGGTCGTGGTTATGAATCAAGGTAAGATTCAACAGGTTGGAAGTCCCTCAGAAATATATGAAAACCCATCAAATACTTTTGTGGCTGGCTTTATTGGGTCACCAGCTATGAATTTGGTAAAAGGTAGTTTGAATAAAGGTACTTTTAATACAGATGGAATATCAATTAAGGGATTGTCAAAGGATAAAAATGAAGATGTGATATTAGGTTTTAGAGCTGAAGATGCTAAAGTTGTCGCGAAAAAAGCAGAATTAAGTGCAAAGGTCTATTCTTTTGAGTTATTAGGGGATGCTACAATGGTAACTGTAAAAACTAACAATCAATTGATCTCTATCAAAGCGAATAAAGATTACCGTGTGCAGATAGGTGATATAGTTGATGTGAGTATACCTTTAAATAAATGCCATCTTTTTGATATCAATTCTGGCATCACTTTTCAAAAAGAGGTTGGTTGAATGAAAGGTTCTCGTCCTGATCAAGCCGTCCTTACGAAAAATACTGATATGTCAAAGACAAACGAAACTCAAAGAGTAGTAGAAAGCATGGTGGATGGATTAAATGACCATCGTATTGCTGACATAGGGGATTTTTTTGATAAGAATTTTAATTGGATGGGTAACACAGGTTGTGGCACTAAAAATGGATTGAGAGAATTCCAAGATAATTGGCAAAAACCCTTTCAGGCTGCTTTTTCTGATAAAATTTGCACTGATGAAGCCAGGTTGTTCATGGGAGAGTGGGCTGCCGCGTTTGGCCAACAAGAGGCTATTCATTCTGGGGAATTTATGGGAATTCCAGCAACTGGTAAAAAAGTTTATATAAAGTATATGGATTTTTGGAAAGTTGAGGAGGGTAAAATTACTGATAATTGGGTGATGGTTGATTTTCCATATATATTGAAACAACTGGGTACAGATTGTTTTAATGGCGAAGGCTGGGAAAAATATGATGAGAATTTATGTCAGGCACCAAACCCTGATTTAAAAGGATAAATTATGGTAAAATATTTAAAATCTGGAAAATCAATAGCAGAAAAAGAAAATGAAGATCAAAAGACCAAAGAGATTGTTGAGAATGTTTTAAAGCAAATTGAAAATGGTGGCGACAAGGCAGTTAGAATGCTAAGTGAAAAATTTGATGATTATAGCCCAACTTCGTTTAAATTATCGAATGAACAAATTGATGCTCTTATATGCACTTTGACAGAAAGAGAGTTAAGTGACATCAAATTTGCTCAAGAGCAAGTTAGAAAATTTGCAGAGATTCAACGTGCGTCAATGACAGATGTTGAGGTGGAAACTCTGCCTGGCGTTATTTTAGGGCATAAAAATATTCCTGTACAATCGGTAGGCTGTTATGTGCCAGCAGGCAAATTTCCAATGGTTGCTTCCGCTCATATGTCGGTTGCGACAGCGTCCGTTGCAAAGGTTCCCAGAATTGTTGCATGCACACCTCCATTTAACGGGCAACCGAATGCGGCTGTTGTGACAGCAATGCATCTTGGTGGAGCTCATGAGATTTATGTGATTGGTGGTATTCAAGCTATTGGGGCGATGGCTATCGGGACAGAAAGTATAGAACCAGTTCATATGCTTGTTGGTCCAGGAAATGCCTTCGTGGCGGAAGCAAAACGTCAATTATTTGGTAGAGTTGGAATTGATCTTTTTGCAGGTCCTACGGAAACAATGATTATAGCGGATAATACTGTAGATGGAGAACTTTGTGCAACAGATTTGCTGGGACAGGCGGAGCATGGTTACAATTCACCAGCAGTTCTTGTGACTAACTCGGAAAAATTAGCAGAGGAGACCCTTACTGAGATTGAACGTATTTTGTGTATTTTACCAACTGCTGACACCGCTGGGGTAAGTTGGAGAGACTATGGCGAAGTAATTTTATGTGACTCTTATGATGAGATGTTAACTGTAGCGAATGAGATCGCTTCAGAACATGTTCAGGTCATGACAAATTGTGACGATTGGTTTCTAGACAATATGACTAGCTATGGAGCACTATTTCTTGGAGCAAGAACAAATGTATCTAATGGGGATAAAGTTATTGGAACTAACCATACTTTACCAACAAAAAAAGCGGGAAGGTATACTGGTGGATTGTGGGTAGGTAAATTTTTAAAAACACATTCTTACCAGAGAATTTTGACTGATGAAGCCGCAGTAATGATTGGGGAGTATGGTTCTCGCCTCTGTATTTTAGAAGGCTTTATAGGGCATGCAGAACAATGCAATCTGAGAGTGCGTCGATATGGTGGTAAGAATATTGGATATGGTAAGGCGGCTCAATGATATTGATAAGTAAAAATCAAATTTTTTTATGTGAGTTTCAAACACCAACAACGCACAAAATTTTTCAAATAAATCAATTTCTATTATCTCCCACAAGAAACACTGTATTTAAAAGGTATTGACGTGATTGTTCTCCCAGAAACGCCATCTTTCAATTTAATTGGAAAAAAAGCATTAGTGGTAGGTGCTTCATCAGGAATAGGCATGGCATGTGCTTGTGCTTTAGCTTCTAAAGGAGCGTTTGTCACGATAGCCTCTCGGAGGTTAGAAACTTTAACAGAAGTTTCAGATGAAATGAACTTGAAAGGATGGAAAACAAAATGTCTTGAAATGAATATTTCAGACGTGGAAAGTACTAAAAAATTAATTGAAGAAAATGGACCTTTTGACATCCTTGTTAATAGTGCTGGCTTGGCACGTCACACAAAGATGGTTGACACTAGTTTGGAAGATTTTGATGATGTGATGAACGTAAATTTACGTGGAGCATACTTTCTTACTCAATCGGTAGCAAAGCAATTGTTGTATTTAGGCAAACCAGGTTCGTTAATAAATATTTCCAGTCAAATGGCACATGTTGGAGGTTTGGAACGGGCTGTATATTGTGCATCTAAATTTGCTGTTGAAGGTTTTACAAAAGCAATGGCCATAGAACTGGGTTCCTCAAAAATCAGGGTGAACACTATTTGTCCTACATTTATAAAAACAGCCCTGACTGAAAGCACTTTAGATGACCCAATTAAAAAAGATTGGGTGCTAAGTAAAATTAAATTAAATCGTGTTGGTGAGATTGATGATATTATGGGGGCAGTTATTTATTTGGCATCAGATGCTTCGGCCTTGGTTACGGGATCATCTATGATGATCGATGGAGGTTGGACGGCAGGATAAATGACCTTAGAAAAAGTGACCTCTTTGCAAGTGGCAAAAAAAGCTGGTGTAAGTCAGTCAGCAGTCAGTCGAGTTTTTACTCCTGGCGCTTCCGCTTCTAAGCGTACAAGTGATCGAGTGCGTGAAGCAGCGAAAGATCTTGGTTATCGACCAAATGTTTTAGCTCGAGCAATGGTGTCAGGTAAAAGTCGAATGATCGGTCTAGTTGTGGCTTACTTAGATAATCTTTTTTATCCTGACGCATTAGAGAGATTGTCCAATCAATTAAAAGAGAAGGGTTACCATGTCTTGATATTTATGGCTTCTCAAACTTCAGGAAATATTGATAAAGTTTTACATGAAATATTAGATTATCAAGTAGATGGTATTGTTTTAGCGTCTGTAGCGATGTCATCTGATTTGGCCAGTGAATGCCAGAAAGCAGATGTTCCAGTCGTTTTATTTAATCGTAGCCAAGATGATGATAGATTATCTGCAGTTGGCTCAAATAACGTGAGTGGTGGTCGAAAGATAGCAGAGTTTTTAGTTGATGGTGGACATGAAAAAATAGCACATATTGCGGGTTGGGAAGGGGCTTCAACACAACGCGATCGAGAAACAGGTTTTATCAGTGGATTAAATTCAGCTGGTCTCAAACTTTTTTCAAGAGAGGTTGGAAATTTTGAAATTGAGCAAGCAAAAGAAGCAGCACGAAGAATGTTTGATCGAGACAATTATCCAGATGCAGTATTTGTAGCAAATGATCATATGGCGATAGGCGTAATGGATGTTCTTCGTATTGAGCTTGGCTTGAAAGTCCCAGAAGATGTCTCAGTAATTGGATATGATGATGTATCTGCGGCGGAGTGGTCAGCCTATTCACTAACGACTGTCCGTCAGCCAGCAAAGCAGCTTGTTGAAGAAACAGTATCTATTTTGATGGATCAGATAGAGAATAAGGCAAAAAATCCAAGACGCATAGCAATAGATGGGCCGTTGATAGTTAGGAACTCAGCTAGAATTCCAGAAGGGTGGAAAAATGAAAGGTTTTAACAAAAAATTTACAGATTTACCTGATTTTATCATCGGTATTACAAAGGAAATTTGGGAAGATAGAGGAATAGAAACTTTAAACCATTATTACTCTAAAGATATTCCAGTGAGATCACCAGGTTCAATCGTGTTTGGGAATGAAGGAGTTATAGCTGCAACAATGTCAACATTGGCTGAATTTCCTGACCGGAGACTTTTGGGCGAGGACGTTATTTGGTCTGGATCTCCAGAAGAGGGGATGCTTTCTTCTCACAGAATTTTAACCACTGCAACACATCTTGGTGATGGTGTGTATGGAAAGGCTTCAGGTAAGAAATTACGATATAGAGTTATTGCAGATTGCCATGCAATAAATAACCAAATTAATGATGAGTGGTTGATCAGGGATCAAGGCGCTGTCGTACGCCAATTGGATTGGGATCCAAAAGAGTATGCTATAGATCTTATCGAGAGAGAGGGTGGTTCTGAAAAATGTATACAGCCTTTCCATCCATCTATTGATAAACCTGGCCCGTATACTGGTCGTGGAAATGATAATGAGTGGGGTGAAAAGTATTCAGATATATTAAATAAGATTATGTCTGCTGATTTGACTGTAATTCCTTTAGAATATGATCGAGCTGTGACGGGCTTTTATCCAGGTGGTAGTGAATTATATTCATCGGATGGTGTTGATGGTTTTTGGACTAAATTACGAGCAGCATTTCCATCTGCAACTTTTTCTATTGACCATCAGATAGGAAGAGAAGACCCATTAATGCCTCCTAGAGCTGCTATTCGTTGGAGTTTGACAGGAAAACATGACGGTTGGGGCGCTTTTGGAAAGCCGACTGGCGCTGAAGTACACGTTATGGGAGCAAGCCACGTGGAATTTGGTCCACGTGGAATTCGAAGAGAATATACTCTTTATGATGAAACATCGATTTGGAAACAAATCGCAATGAAGACAGGATAGTCAAATGACATCAGAAGAACTAGAAGCACGTATTGTTAGGTATGGAGATTTAATTCCATGTAAAACTGCTTTTATTGATGCACATACTCCTGGCAGTGACCAAAAAGAGAATTTCACTATAATTGGGGGTGGTGTTTCTGAGAGCCCAGATCAGCATATACATATAAAAGATACGCCAGGATTTAATATTGGTGCAGCCGGGCAACCACCAAGATGTCGAAACTCTTTACACAGCCACACCACTGCTGAAGTCTTTTTTGTTTTAAAAGGCAGATGGAGATTTTTCTGGGGACGGTGGGGTAAAGCTGGTGAAGTAGTCCTAGAAGAAGGTGATATCATTAATATACCGACTGGGATATTTCGTGGATTTGAAAATATTGGTTTAGATTATGGAATGATAATGGCTGTTTTGGGAGGCGATGATGCAGGAGGAGGGGTGACATGGGCACCTCAAGTCATTCAAGATGCAGCAGAGCATGGATTGATATTGGGAGATAATGGAAAGCTTTATGATAGTAAAAAAGGGCAAAAATTGCCTAAAGACGTTGCACCCATGCCTATATTATCAGATGAAAAGTTATCTGAGATGCCAGAACCAACTGCAATTAATGTCATTCCAAGGCATGTAGCACGATATTTAGATCTAATGGGCTTAGCAGGAAAATTACCAGTCAAAGTAATAGGTGAAGATGCAATTTTACCAGATAAACCAGGTTTTGAAATGGATTTCATTACCAGAGGGTCATTAAATGATGAGGTCTTAACGTTTAAAGATTCAATTGTACTGATGCCTATGCGTGGGCATTGGTCATTGAAGTGGGAAAATCAAACAGTATCTTTAAATCCTGGTGATACATGTATTTTGCCTGCTGGATTTTCACACAAACTTGAACCATCAATGGCTGGGGAAGCCAGTATGTATCGGGTAAAATCTAATGATGATCCTGCTGGCCCAACATGGACCAAAATTTAAAGTAATAGGGGAAAAGAAAAATGACAAGAATACTTACTTCGCATGTTGGTAGTCTACCTAGATCACAAGAGGTTGTTGATTTTATATTTGCTCGTGAAAATGGTGTTCCTTATGATGAGCCGTCATTTGACGAAACGATGACAACGGCAGTCCATGATACGGTCAGAAAACAAGCAGAATCTGGAATTGATATTGTCAGTGACGGTGAAACTTCAAAAATATCATATGCAACTTATGTAAAGGATCGTTACACAGGCTTTTCGGGCGATAGTCCTCGAAATGCTCCAGCTGATCTTAAAATGTTTCCGACATTTTTGGAGCGCCTTGCAAATGAAGGAGGTACGCCTCAATATGCTAGACCAATGTGTACTGGGCCTGTTTCTTCAAAAGGGCAAGGGGAGTTACAAAAAGATATTAATAATTTAAAAGTTGCAATGTCTGCACACGGAATAACAAGAGGTTTTATGAATGCTGCTTCTCCAGGTGTAATTTCCTTATTTTTACAAAATGATTTTTATAAAACACGAGAAGAATATTTATCTGCATTAGCGGATGCCATGAAAACAGAATATGAAACAATCGTAGCATCTGGGTTAGATTTGCAATTGGATTGCCCAGATTTGGCCCTCTCTAGACATATGCTTTTTAATGATTTAACTGATGATGAATTTCTTAAAGTTGCCGCTTCACATGTCGACGCATTAAATTATGCGCTAAAAGACGTTCCAGAAGAGAAAGTTAGGATCCATATTTGTTGGGGAAATTATGAAGGGCCCCACTGTTGTGATATTCCTATGGATAAAATGTTTTCTACCTTGATGTCTGCAAATGCTGGTTACTTATTATTTGAAACCTCTAATCCAAGACATGCGCATGAGTGGACAGTATTCAGAGATAGAAAATCTGAGATTCCTGATAGTAAGGTGTTAGTCCCCGGCGTGGTTGATACTACGACCAATTTCATTGAACACCCGGAACTTGTCGCACAAAGAATTGAGCGATTTACGAATATTGTTGGAAATGATAGAGTTATAGCAGGGTCAGATTGTGGATTTGGTACTTTTGCTGGGTTTGGTGCTGTCGACCCGCAAATTGCCTATGCAAAACTAAAATCTTTATCTGAGGGTGCTGCTTTAGCATCATGACACCGAATGTTTCACTTCTTGGAATGATGCGTGGTGAACGTCTTTTTGTTCCTAGAATAAGTGAGTTATTCAAAAAAAAGAAATACATTTCGCAAAAATCTCTGATTATGAAAAAATTTCAGAATTAGCTTTCGATGTTTTATGCACGCTTGAGTTTTATGAATTAATGCATACACTTTTAGAAAATAGTAAATTAGAAATTATAGAAGATGCACGCCATCTTCCAATATTAGAACAAATTAAAATGACGACAATGGCACTTGCTAGTTGGCTGGAGGATATATGAAAACATCACTTTTAAATTTATTACAATCTGTGGACACTCCAACAGTTTGTAACGCTATAGAAGTGGCTCAGGGAAAAAGAGGTTTTTCCAATTTCACCCGTGATACTATGATCCCAAGTGATCCAAAAAATGAAGCAATTATTGGGTTTGCTCGGACTGCGAGTATTAAAGCTTTAGAGCCTTCTGAAGAGCTGGCTGATACATTAAAAGCAAGGCGAATGGCATATTATAAATACATGTCTGATTTTAATAAGCCCTCAATAGCCGTGGTAGAAGATTTAGACTTTCCTAAGGCAGTTGGTGCCTATTGGGGGGAAATTAATTGTACTGTGCATAAATCTTTTGGACTTTCTGGAACTTTGACTAATGGGGTTATGCGCGACCTTGATGACCTTCCAAATGGTTACCCTGTTATTGCGGGTTCGATTGGGCCAAGCCATGCTTTTGTTCGAGTTGAAGAAATTGATATTGAAGTAAATATTTTTGGATTAATAGTTAAACCAAATGATTTAGTGCACGCAGACAAACACGGAGCACTAGTCATTCCACTTGAAGTAATCGACCATTTGGAGAGTGCTATCATGAAGCTACTTGAAACAGAGAAATTAATTCTAGAACCAGCAAGAAAAAAGAAATTATCATTTTCAGAGTTTGAAAAAGCTTGGAAAGCCTTTGAAAACAGTAGAACTTAATAATATTATATCAAAATAACAGTGATTTGTGCACTGGTAGCTAATCTATATTGTTAGGTTACTTCCGAAAATACTTTAGTTAAAGCTTGAGTTAATTTATCAAACATCTCATTCATTTGTCCCTCTGTCATTACAAATGCTGGGCAAAGCACTATCGCCTGTCCTAATGGCCTGCATATAAGACCAAAATCTGAACAAGTGTTAGCAATTTTTTCAGAAACATTTGCTTCGGGTCCAAATGGTGTTTTTGTATCCTTATCCATTACAGCTTCTAAAGCACCCATCAATCCTTTTGACCTTGCCTCACCAATGTTCGGGTTCTTAGCAAGCTCTGCCAAACCCTGTTCAAATTTTGGTGTGAGCGCCTGGACATTTTCTATTAAACCTTCATTTAAAATTACATTGATTGCCTTTAGAGCGATAGCGCAGCCTACCGGGTGTCCAGATGCCGTAAATCCATGAGGAAACTCTTCAACACTTTCCGCAGCCATTTGAATTTTGTTTGCTAAATTTGGTCCAAGTATGACGGCACCCATCGGAAAATAGCCAGCAGTCAAATTTTTCGATGAAATTATCGCATCAGGCATAAAATCGTACGCTTGACAGCCCCAAACAGGGCCTGTCCGTCCAAAACCGCAAATTACTTCGTCTGCTATTAGTGCGATATTATATTTTTTAAGGATCGGATGGATTGCTTGAAAATATCCTTTTGAAGGCGGTATGACCCCACCAGCACCCATGACCGGTTCTGCTACCAAAGCCGCTATTGTTTCAGGTCCCTCTGACACGATTAGTGCTTCTAGGTTTCTGGCAAGCCTTAAAGTGAAGTCACTTTCACTCTCTCCATCTTGGCCAAATCTCCAATAATGTGGGCAATCGGTGTGAATAAATCCATCTAAAGGCAAACCAAAGACCTCGTTATAGGGTTTAGCAGTCATAGACGCAGATACTGCTGTTACGCCGTGATAGCCATTAATCCGTGTTATTATTTTTCTTTTTTGTGGATTACCTTCAGCTTTGTTCATAAACCATAGCATTTTTACCAAAGTATCGTTAGCTTCTGAGCCAGAGTTTGTATAAAATACTTTACCACTTTCAAAGGGAGAGACCTCTATAAGTTTCTCTGATAGAATAACGGTTTGATCTGACATTCTTCCAAAAAAGGCATGATACCCGGGAAAGCGATCATATTGTGCTTTAGCTGCTTCTGCTAAGCCCTTGTGATTGAAGCCGGCGACCATGTTCCACAATCCTGAATTGCCGTCTAAATATTTTTTCCCATGAACATCATAAACATACGGACCATCACCATGAGTTAATATTGTTGCGCCGCGGTTTTCAATTGTTGGTAAATCTGTAAAACCATACATTGAATGAGCATCGGCTCGAGCCTCCCAACTGTTTAGGTTTTCATCTCGCATTATGTTCTCCATTCTTGGGACTTAAGTCGTAAGTTTTGTAAATTTGCAATTATCTAGATTTCTTCTAGAATATTCTCTAATTTAAGGCAAAGTGCAAGAAATTTTTCGGAGAAATTATGGTAGAAAGTCCAGGTCGCATAACACTCTGGGGAATTGAAATATTTGTGGCAGCTGCAGAAGAAAAATCAATATCTTCTACTGCTAAACGGTTGTCTGCTAGTCCATCTGCAATAAGCCAACAACTTACAAATTTGGAAGCTGGCATAGGTGCAAAGCTTCTTGATAGAGGTATGCGTCCTCATCAATTGACAGCTGCCGGGATTATATTTTTAAATCGTGCAAAAAAAATAATTTCTGAAGCTTCTTATGCGAAAGCGGAATTGGCGGTTCAAGATCTTAGTAAATTTACAAGATTGCGACTTGGAGTCATCGAAGATTTTGATGCAAATATAACTCCCAAATTGCTGATGGAATTGTCAAAAGAATTTACAGGCTGTCAGATACAGCTGGAAACTGCATATAGTTTGAAACTTAAGAAATTGTTAGAAAAAAGACAATTGGATATGATTATTGCTGCAGATTTAGGTCAATCACAGGATTGGATGGAGGTATATCCGATTGTTAAAGAGCCTTTTGTGGTAGCGGCTCCAAAAGGTTTAATAATGCAAAATAGTAATGAGCTCACACAACTTTTGAAACTGCCTTTTATTAAATACTCATCAACTCAAGCGATGGGTCAATCCATAGATGCTCATCTGCTACGGCAAGAAATTGATATCCCACATAAGTTTGAACTCGACAGCTATCATGCGTCTCTTGCATTGGTAGCTAATAAAACAGCTTGGACGATTACTACTCCATTGGGTTTTGCACATGCTCAACGGTTTCATCCTGACGTAGAATTGTTACCTTTACCACTGAAAGGCCTTACAAGGACAATTTCTGTATTATCAAGAGCGGATGGATTTGAAAAAATGCCAAAGCATATTGCATCTCTTTTCCGCCTTTTACTAAAACGAACTATCATAAAAGATTTAGTTTTAGAGTTCCCTTGGCTTGAGCATGATTTTAGAATTCTAGAAACCTAAATCGTCTCTTATTTTATACCAAGTCATTGCTAATGCCAATAATGGTGATCTTAGGTTTGAGCCACCTGGAAAGTTTGGCGTTTTAACAGCGCTCATCACGTCAAACCGATCGTGATCTGATAAGATTTCCTCTGATATGATTTTCCCTGCCATGGTTGCCATTGCCACCCCACTTCCTGAATATCCTGAAGCGTTATATGTATTATGATTTAACTTGGTAAGAAATGGCATTCTCTTCATGGTAATTGCTAGAGTTCCACCCCATGAATAATCAAAGTTGATATTCTTAAGCTGTGGGAAAATATTTAACATTGGTTTACGAACTATTTCATCCAAGTTATTTGGAAACTTATAAGCATAAGTCTCGCCACCTCCAAACAATAATCGATTATCACTAGACATTCTAAAATAATTTACAACAAATTTACTATCAGCAACAGCCACATCCTTATTTAGAATATTAGACCTGATTTCATCATCTAAAACTTCAGTACTTCCGATGAAGTTATTGATTGGCATAACTTTTTTATTAACAACTCTATTTAAGTTTCCTAAATATCCATTACATGCTAATATTGTATGCGTAGCCGTTACTAAGCCATGTTCTGTTTTGACAACTGTTTTTTTCCCATGCTCAATTTTTTCCACAAGTGAGTGCTCATATATTTTTACGCCTTTTTCGTTAGCAGCGTCTGCCAAACCTAACGCGTAATTTAAAGGATGCAGATGGGCTGAGCTCCAATCTATGCTTCCACCCAAATACTTTTTTGAACCAATAATATTTTGGATTTCAGTTTTATCAAGTGAGCTTATATTTTTATGCCCATAGGTATTTTGTAAGTGTTCTACATCTTTGTGTTCTTCTTTTACTTCCCAATCATTTAGGCACGCATGGATTATTCCTGGCTTTAAATCACACTTAATTTTATATTTTAGAATTAGATTTGTGACTAAATCTTTAGCATCCTGACTGATTTGCCAAAGCTTTTTTGCCATTATGTCACCATAATCTTTTTCTAAACTTAGTTGACTGACTCTTTGGCCGCTAGAAACTTGACCTCCGTTGCGCCCTGAAGCTCCCCAGCCTGGGCGATGAGCATCTAAGAGCACGACATCTAGGCCAGCTTCTGCTAAATGTATTGCGGAAGATAGTCCTGTAAATCCAGCCCCAATGATGCAAACATCAGTTTCTAAACTTTCTTTCAGCGTTTTGTGGCGTTTATGATTGTTTGCCGTAGAAGCGTACCATGAATTGGGAAACTGCCCTCGTTTATCGTTTGAGAATAAAAGGTTCATAATTAAACATTCAAGAGTAGGTGCTCACGTTCCCATGGGCTTACTATATGACTGTATTCTGCAAGTTCTAAATGCTTGACGGCTAAGTAAAGTTCACTAAATTTGGGGTGTAGGAGATTTTGCATTTCTTTCGCATTGCTAAATAAATGAAGAGCTTCACGAAGTGAGCGTGGCAAGTCCCCTGTATGGTATGCGTCGGTTGTCATTTCAGGTTTTGGAAGTAGTTTTTCTTTTAAGCCTAAAAATCCACTAGCTAAGCTAGCTGCTATACCAAGGTAAGGATTGCAATCCATTCCTAGGATTCTATTTTCTATACGGCGAGCACTTTTTTCAGATATTGGGACTCTAATTCCAGTCGTTCTATTATCCCAACCCCAGTTCAAATTAGTTGGAGCTGAAAAATCAGGTACGTATCTTCTGTACGAATTTACATAAGGAGCCAAAATCGCAATTACAGAAGGAAGATGATGTTGCAGCCCTCCTATAAAATGAAAAAATTCGTCACTGTCCTCACCTTTGTCATTAACAAATATATTTTTCCCACTTTTTTTATCAATAAGTGATTGGTGAATATGCATTGCTGAACCAGGTTGATTTTGCATTGGTTTGGCCATGAAGGTAGCAAAGCAGTCATGACGCAGAGCAGCTTCTTTTATCAATCTTTTGAAGTAAAAAACCTGATCGGCCAACGCAACAGGATCGCCATAGTCAAGGTTTATTTCGATTTGGCCTGCGCCACCTTCTTGATTGAAACCTTCTATCTCAAAACCCTGAGCTGCTGCAAAATTATGGATATCTTCAATTATTGGACTGTATTCGTCAGCATCGCTCATAGAATAACATCTGGCGGCACCTTTTCGGCCTGATCGTCCTATTGGCGGTTCGATTGGATTTGCTGGATCTAGATTTTTAGCAGTTAAATAAAATTCCATTTCAGGGGCTATGATTGGCTTTAGACCCAATTCATCGTAAAAATTTAATATGCGTTTCAGAACATTGCGAGGAACCTGTGGTACTGGCTCGCCCGCGCGAGTGTGGACATTATGAATTATTTGAAGATTAGTCTCACTTGACCATGGTACAGCAGCTGCTGTTTTAAAATCTGCGGTCAAAACACTGTCTGGTTCTGTAACCCAGTCTGCATCTGCGATTTCTGCAAATTGCCCTGTAATTGTTTGGTTAAATATTGCTTCTGGTAAGTACATCTCAGAATTTTTAGAAAATATCCCTGATGGTATCGTTTTTCCTCGTGCTATGCCTGATGTATCTGAGATAATGCATTGAATTTCTTCAATTTTATTATCGCCAATATAATCTAATGCGTGTTGAGGTATTTTTTTTAACCACTCTTTATTATTTGACATTATTCCTCAATTTGTTTGCTTCTAAGAACTTTGCTATTTTTTCTGCAATTTTGTTTTGTGATAATGATTGTTGCATCTTTAATCTGGCCTGTTCAAGTAAATCATTTGGTACAACACCTTTACCTCTCGTATCAATAAGGCGGTCAATAAACTTGTGCCCGTATTCCGGGTGACCCTGAAACGTCATCGCAGGACCTTTATATATTAAGCCAGCATATTTGCAAAATTCGTTTTCAGCGATTACTTTTGCGTCATCTGGAAGCTCAATTATTTGATCTTGGTGCCAAGCGTTTATTGAAACAACTGACTGGTCTTCAAGCATTTTGTAGTCTTGTGTACCAATTGACCATCCTTTATCATATTTTTCTACTTTTCCACCCAGAGCTTGGGCAATAATTTGATGTCCAAAACAAATTCCAATTATGGGAATTTTCTTTGAATAAATACTTTTTATCAATTCTTCTAAAGGCTTTATAAATGGATGATTTTCATATGCTCCATGTTTTGAGCCTGTAATTAACCAACCATCAGCTTCGGAGTAAGATTTTGGAAAATTCATATTCTCAACATCAAATATCTCAAAATTAAACTCGTAATTATTCAAGAGTTTAATAAACATTTCTCCATAAGTACCAAATTTGCCCTTTAGCTCATTTGGAGGATGCCCAGCTTCTAAAATTCCAATTTTCATATTTCTTGCTCTCATTGAATTTGAGTCTTTAGATTGCATTAATGGTAGTTTGGATAATGTGATTATATGATTTGTCTTTAAAATAATCGAGTTCTTGTTTTTTACAATCCACAAAACTTCTTATTAGCAAGGGATCAAAGATTTTTTTGATTTGCTGGGAATTTGAAAAGCATTCAATAGATTTCTTCCAATCTTTAATTATAGATACTCCACCTGAGATGTAACCATCACCGCTAATTGGTTCTTCAACCTCCATTTTACTTTCCATTCCATTTATAGCTGCACCAAGAATGGATGCTAATACTAAATAAGGATTTGCATCGCCGCCCGCGACTCTATGTTCGATGCGTTTTGCAATATCTGGCCCACCAGGGATACGAATTGCTGTTGTTCGGTTCTCATAGCCCCAATTTATTGCTGTTGGAGCATGTGCACCAGTAGAAAAACGATCATATGAGTTATGATTTGGAGCAAATATTAAAGTTGAATCTTTCATAAAATTTAGGCAGCCAGAGACAGCATTTAATAAGCATTCACTTCCTTTATTTGTGAAATTATTAAAAATATTTTCGTTATTCTTGTCTAAAATTGAAAAATGAACATGTAGCCCATTCCCTGCTTCGTGCGCATAGGGTTTTGCCATGAATGTTGCGCGCATTTTGTGTTTTAATGCCACTCCACGAGTAGCTTGTCTAAACAGCCACGTATCATCTGCTATTTTCAGAGCATTACCATGGTTTAGGTTCACTTCAAATTGGCCTAGCCCACTTTCTGTAATTGCGGCTTGAGCAGGTATATTCATTTGGTCGCAAGCGTTGTATAAGTCAGTGAAGAAATCATCCAAACTGTCAAGCTCTTGGAGTGAAAGAATTTCTTGTCCTACCATGGGCCTTCCAGTTGCAGGGGAAATTGCTGGAGATGGCAATCCAGATGTATTTGTCAAGCAAAACTCGAGCTCTGTAGAAACTACTGGGAACAATTTTTTATCATAGTATTTATTTAAAACTGAAATTAATGCTTGCCTTGGGTCACCTTGAAAAGGGCTATTATCCTCATTGAAGCTTTGATGTTGAATAAAAAGAGTTGGTTCTCTTAGCCAATTTACAGGAATCGGACCACGATCAGTCGCAAAAAGATTTCCATCTGCGTCGCCAGACTCAAAGACTAAAGGGCTATCGTTTATATCATTGCCCATAATATCTAAATTCAGCACAGACAATGGCATTCTAGACCCTGAATTTAACACTTTCTCTAAATGGCTAATTGGCAGTCGCTTTCCTCTGGGAATCCCATTTAAGTCAGAAACAAAAATACGCAAGGATTTTGGTTCAGTCACGATATTACTCCCAGGTCAATGTGGTTTTGCTATCAATTCAAGTTTTTAGTGTCGAGATTTATTTTAAGAGTTTACTTTTATGTTGAGATAATCTGATTTGCGAGTTTTTACGATACCTTTTAAATGAAGTATTTTTTTTGTAGGCGGCTGCAGCTGATCAATTGCCGTTTCTATGGAATCGAAAAATAGAGTCTGGTTTGCATTTTTATGAGCTATAATTGGGAGGCCTGGAGTTGATTTAGTTTGTGCAATGATACTTAAATTTGATGAAAAGTTATCATATTCTTTAATTAGTTTAAAACTTATGGCATCGATTGCTGCTATATCTGCTTGCCCCTCACTTACCAGTTTTGCTGATGCACGATGGCTTCCTGACAGTTTAATTTTATCTATGTTAATTTTTAATTCTTTAAAATATTTCTGAGGCGCTGCCCAGCCTGATTGAGATAATATGTCATTATAAGCGAAAATAGAGGATGAAAAATCAGTTAAACTCTTTATTTTGTCTTCTTTCCTTACAATTATTACACTGGCATAATGACCAGGCTTAAAACCTTTTAACCCATAATCAGGCGTGCCAACTAAGGTGACTTTGTTATGCAGAAATAATCTATAAGGTAATCCACAGGTTTGTGACAAAAATAATTCGTTTGAACCCCAAAACTCGATAGATTCTCTATTTTTACTTAAAACGGCAGGAGCTTCGATTCCTCTAATTTTCAATTCTTTAACAATATTTTGGTAAAGTTCCTGATGGGCTTTTTGTGTTTCAGCTCGATTATACATTTCGAGCGAAGAAATTTTCATTTTTTAATGGCTCGCTGACGCGCAAATGCGCTATCTTTATCAGACACACCCAATAAGCTTACCACGGTCCGAATTAAAGCGTCTTCATTAGTATCTCGGAAGCTATCAGTTAGAACGACAGACCAAAGATCCTCAATTATAGCTATGCGGTCATCAAAATCTATTGCAGATTTGATGGATTTCGTAAACCTGACTGTGTCTGGAGCCTGTTCTTCGACAAGTTCCGCTTCTTTTATGAGTTCATTTGCTTCATCATTACTAAGTTTAAATCGAGCACTTATTAAGCTTATGATATTATTTAATTCTGCTTTTGAATAATCATCGTCAGATCTTGCCACTCTAATCATCAAAGCAGTAATGGCTAATCTAGCATCGTCAGGTTCTAATTGAGAGACGTTATCATCAGCAAAAATTTTTAAAATATTTTTTAACATGTTTAATTATCCATATTTAATTTATCACAAATATAAGTCAGTTTGTTTTTGTTAGACTAACCTTGAACGATCTAAAGCGGCACGAATGAAATCTGCAAATAGTGGATGAGGTTCAAAAGGCTTTGATTTTAATTCTGGATGAAATTGCACTCCTATAAACCAAGGATGATTTTTTATTTCAACTATCTCTGGAAGACGGTTATCAGGTGACATTCCCGAAAATAATAAGCCGCAGGCCTCTAGTTTGTCTTTATACTTTAGATCTACCTCATAACGATGCCGATGGCGCTCAGAAATTGCGTGGTTATCATAAATTTTTGAAATTTTACTATTTTCTTTCAAAACTGCATTATATGCACCCAATCTCATCGTTCCTCCCTTATCATCTCCCGCATCGCGCTTTATTGTTCGGTTTCCTTCAACCCATTCTTTCAGATGGTATACTACAGGAGTAAAGCGTTTTTTGCCTGCTTCATGGTCGAATTCCTCAGATCCGGCGTTTTTAATTTTTGCTAAATTACGTGACGCTTCTATTACAGCCATTTGCATGCCCAAACATATACCTAAATATGGCACGTCTTGTTCTCGAGAGAATGTTGCTGCTTTTATCATGCCTTCTGTACCGCGTTCGCCAAAACCGCCAGGTACCAATACTCCGTCATATCCCTTTAGGTGTGGTGCTAACTCTTTATTATCGAAAATTTCTGAGTCAAACCAACCTATTTGAACTTTCACTCGATTTCGTATTCCTCCGTGCGTTAAAGCCTCTGTGATTGACTTATAAGCATCTTCTAACTGAGTGTATTTACCTACAATCGCTATTTTAACCGTTCCTTCCGGATTATGAATTCTATCTGAAACATCCTCCCAGACTTCTAAGTTTGGCTTAGGAGCTGGCGTAATTTCGAAAGCGTCTAAAACAGCCTGATCTAAACCTTCCTTGTGATAAGCAAGAGGTGCATCATAAATAGAACTTAAATCATAAGCAGCAATCACTGATTCTGGTCTTACATTACAAAATAAGGCTAACTTTTCGCGCTCTTTTTGAGGTATAGGGTGTTCTGAACGACAAACAAGAATATCAGGTGCAATCCCAATAGACTGAAGTTCTTTAACTGAATGTTGTGTTGGTTTCGTTTTAAGTTCTCCAGAGGCGTTCAGATAAGGAAGTAATGTCAAATGCATGAATAAACAGTTACCTCTTGGTTTGCCGTGACTAAATTGCCTAATAGCTTCAAAAAATGGCAAACCCTCGATATCTCCAACGGTACCACCGATCTCGCAGAGCATAAAATCTACTTCGTCATCACCAATATCTATGAAATCTTTGATCTCGTTAGTGACATGGGGTACAACTTGGATCGTTTTGCCAAGATAATCACCACGGCGTTCTTTTTCTAAAACCGATGAATAAATTCTACCAGACGAAACGGAGTCGGTTTTTCTAGCAGCGACTCCGGTGAATCGTTCATAATGACCAAGGTCTAAATCAGTTTCTGCGCCATCATCAGTCACAAAAACCTCACCATGCTCAAACGGTGACATCGTACCTGGGTCTACGTTTAAATAAGGGTCTAGTTTTCTTAAACGAACAGAAAAACCACGCGCTTGCAGCAATGCGCCCAGTGCTGCCGAAGCTAACCCTTTTCCAAGAGAAGATACAACGCCACCTGTTATGAAAATATATCGCGCCATTTTAGCGAAGTCTCCCGTAATTCATTATTTTTTCTGTTTTGGGAACAAAAAAATTTCAACTATCACGGGGTTCAACTCTTATAGGAGAAAACTAGATTCGGCAACTCATTAAAAGCAGAGCGAGACATAATTAATGATTTAAAAATAAATAATTGATTTTATTCTGATTTTGGAGGTGTGAGCGGATCATCTGTTCCAGACGGTGGAAGCAGATCGTTTCCTAACGTGTTACTCTTGGTTTCTTCACTACTTTCGGACCCCAATCTCTCGATAACACTATCACCCTCAGATTTTTTTGCCGCTATGATGGTGAGGCTAAGAGATGTTATAATAAAAGCAATAGCGAACAGCCATGTAACCTTTCCCAAAGCTGTGGATGCCGGTCTGCCAGACACACTACCACCGCCGCCACCAATGCCAAGGCCACCTCCTTCAGAACGTTGTAATAAAACTATTCCTATGAGACCTAATGCTAAAATTAAGTGAATAACTAATACAACGTTTTCCATAGCGTTTCCCTAAAAGGTTCTGATGATAACTAATCAATCAATTACATCTTGTCGACGTTTATTCAGTTATATTTAAAATTGCAAACAAGATTTTCAAATAAAGATTTTTTAATAAAATTATCGATATCTTATAAATTTTGTTTTGAAACATGTTTTCCGACTTATTGTAGCAGTAATCATTTAGGTGTTTTTATGTTAAAGCTGATGCTCTATAAAAAGTAAGATCGATTCAAAAGGAATCAAAATGGCAAATGTTGTGGTTGTAGGCGCTCAATGGGGTGACGAAGGCAAAGGTAAGATAGTAGATTGGCTATCTGAGCGTGCAGATATAATAGCCAGGTTCCAAGGCGGACATAATGCGGGTCATACGCTAGTTATTGATGGAGAAGTTTTCAAGCTCTCTTTACTTCCTTCGGGCATATTGAGAGCCGGTAAACTTGCGGTAATCGGGAATGGTGTGGTCCTAGATCCATGGGCATTATTGGAAGAAATTGATAAGATTTCTAAGCAGGGCGTCAAAATTTCAACAGATAATCTTATTATAGCGGAAAACACTCCGCTGATATTACCAGTCCATCAGGACTTAGATAAAATAAGAGAAGATGCAGCAGGAAAATCAAAGATAGGGACTACTGGACGAGGGATAGGTCCTGCTTATGAGGATAAGATTGGCCGACGAAGTATAAGATTAGCGGATTTAGGTGACATTCCAACATTAGAGTCGCGTATTGAAAGATTGTTGGCCCATCACAATGCTTTAAGAGATGGTTTAGGGGTGGCCAAAATTGATGGAGGAAAATTAAAAGATGAACTATTGAGAATTGCTCCAATGGTTTTAAAGTATGCTTCACCAGTTTGGAAAGTTTTGAATGAAAAAAGAAAGGCTGGAAAACGTATTCTTTTTGAGGGGGCACAAGGTGCATTGCTAGACGTCGATTATGGAACTTATCCGTATGTGACATCATCAAATACTTTGTCTGGGATGGCCGCGACTGGAACTGGATTGGGCCCAAATGCTATTGGGTTTGTTTTGGGAATTGTAAAAGCATATACTACTCGGGTTGGAGAAGGTCCTTTTGCCTGTGAATTATTTGATGAAGTCGGGGAACATTTAGCAACCGTAGGTCGGGAAAAAGGAACTGTTACTGGAAGATCTCGCAGGTGTGGATGGTTTGATGCAGTATTGGTTCGGCAAACTTGCATAACATCGGGTGTAACTGGAATTGCTCTAACAAAAATGGATGTGTTGGATGGATTAAAGCAACTAAAGATTTGTGTTGGTTATGATCTGGATGGGGAAATATTAGACTATCTGCCAACAGCATCTGATCGACAAGCTCGAGTAACGCCAGTTTATGAAATTATGGATGGTTGGAAAGAAACAACAGCAGGAGCTCGATCCTGGGCTGAATTACCCGCAGCCGCAATAAAATATGTTCGACGAATTGAAGAATTAATTAATTGCCCTGTCGCAATGCTGTCCACTTCTCCAGAGCGTGATGATACAATACTCGTCACTGATCCATTTGTGGATTAATACTTATGACCTATAGATTACGAAGAATGCTTTCTGTTTTAGTTTTATTGGTGGCACTGCCAATATATGTGGTTGTTGTTATTTCAGTCATGGCGTGGTTTGTTGCTTGGTTTGGAAGACCACCCTTTATTATTGAACTCATAATTTATGTTGTTCTAGGTGTTATCTGGGCATTTCCTTTAAAATCAGTATTCATGGGCGTGGGGCAAGAAGATCCCAATAAAAAAACTGATTAAGGAAATTTTTCTTTAATTTTATTTATTTTGGATTAAATAAAAATGATTAACTTTTGGCATGAAGGTGTGACATTTTTAGGTGGCGGTAAGGTTCGTCGGGAAGATTTATTAAATGCTATAAAATTTGCACCAAACTTAATAGCAGCAGATGGAGCGGCAGATATTGCCTCACGAAATAATCTTACTCCTCATACTGTTATTGGTGATATGGATTCCATTTCGGACAATTTTTTTGAATTGAATCCAAATTCTGTAAAAATGAAAATTACAGAGCAAAACACTACTGACTTTGAAAAATGCCTGATGACGGTAAATGCCAAATTCGCCATAGCAGTTGGGTTTCTAGGGTGCCAACTAGATCATGAATTGGCAGCTTTTAGTGCAGTCGCAAAACATCAAAAATATCCAGTATTATTGATTGGAGACAAAGATGTCATAATTGCGTGTCCAAACAACATAAGTTTGGAGTTACCTGAAGGGACTCGGGTTTCCTTATTTCCTCTTAAGAGTGTGTGCGTTTTAACTGAAGGCCTTCGATGGAATTTGAATCAAGAAATTTTATCTCCATTGGAGAAAATTGGCACTTCCAACATCACAGTTAGTTCGCAGGTTAAGATAAAAGTCGATAGCTCAGGCCTATTAATCATTTTGCCAAAAGTGTATCTTTCTGAACTGATTAGGGCGATGTTGGCTTAGGTTTTGTATGATTATGCTCACGATATATAACATAAAGTCCTGAAAAAATAATAATAAAGATTCCGAGGAATGTCAGGTGATCTGGAAAGTCGGAAAAAAATAAATAACCAAAAAGTGTGGCTGTTACTATCTCAAAATACTGTAAGGGTGCTACTATTGTTGCGGGTGCTAGAGATAAGGCAAAAGTTATAAACAAATGCGCGATTATGGCAGCTATGCCAACCCCAATTAGGAGCCAAATAGATTTAGTGGAGGGTATAACTGGATCTAACAGGTCAATATTTGTTCCATTTGCGTAAACTATTATAGGAAATAATATAATTACTGCTGCTAGTGCAGTATAAGCTTGAAGGGTAACAGGGTTCATATTTTGAGCCATCTTTCTTGTCAGAAATATATAAAAAGCAAAGCTTAGAGCTGTAATCAGGGGTAATAAAGCTACCGCCCCAAATAATGAGAAACTTGGTTTTATTATGAAAAGGGCGCCAAAAAATCCTATCAGGCAAGCTATAATTCTTCTATTACCTACAGTTTCTCCTAGAACGATCCCACCTAATATAGTAACGATAAACGGCTCTACAAAAAATATAGCCATGGCGTCTGCTAATGGCATATATTTTATTGCGGAAACAAATGAACCAGTTCCTATTAAAATTAAAAATGCTCGCAAAAAATGCAATCTAATTTCTGAAAGATTTGGTTTATGTGCCCAAGTCATAAACAAGGCTATTGGCAACAATATAAACGCTTGCATTAGGAATCTTGATAAAATTATTTGGCCAATTGGAACGTCATTAGCTGCTAATTTGGCAAATAAGTCTATTAATGGCCCAACTATTGCAAAAGCTAGCATTAATAATATTCCGAGTGATATTGATTTATTTTGATCCATCAAAAAACACTCTATGAAACACCCTTCTGGTCTATTCTATTTGCGACTCATATTTCTATTATATTGGCTGTTAACGCCAAGAGTGTATAAATCTTGCGCGTATATGTGATCTTATTTCTTTTCTAAGAATGGATCTTGGTTGCTTTTGGCTAACAAAATTAAAGAAACAAATATTATAATTCCACCAATTATTTCCAATCTGGTCATTGCCTCAGATAAAATAATCCACACCCAAACCGGACCTAATACACTTTCCACCAGAACGAGCAAACTTACTTCAGCAGCAGGAACAAATGGTGTCCCAATGGTCACCAAGGTAATACCAAGACCAATAGTAAAGGCTCCCATAAGTAAGGATATGCTCATATCATAATGCGATATTAATAAACCTTGGTTAAAATAGATGGTCGAAAGAAAGCCAATCAAGCAAGCCAATCCTCCGCCTAAAAATGTCCCTCCAAGAACATTTTTTTTCTCACTGTATCTTGCAATAACAAGAACCAAGGCAAAAAAGACTGCAGATAAAAAAGCTAATAAATTCCCAAAAGTCTTGCCATCAGCAAACCCGTCATTAACCATTAACGCCACTCCAAAAGAAGCAGCAATCATTGTAAGCCATACGATCCTTCTTGGTTTTTCGCCCAACCAAAACCAAGCTATTATAGCTGAAAGGAATGGTGTTACGCTCAAAATGAACAAAGTCGAAGCAACTGAAGTATATAGCATCGAAAAGACATATGTAGCAAATGCTAAACTTAAAAATGCACCCATTGCGGAGTCAAACTTATCTAATCTTTTTAAAAAAACTAATGGGTTGGATTTAGTTAAAATACAGGCGAAAATAATAACAACTAAGCTTAAGGTCAAAGAACGATAGAATAATATTTGAAATCCAGATGCGTCTTCAATCAAACGCATAAGTAATCCTACAAAGCTCATGAATAATCCGCCAAGGAGTATAGTAAATGTAGCTGATTTTCTTGTCATCATATATCTTTTTTGAAATGTGGTTATTAACTTCTCTTATTGTTTTACTTTATAGTTTGTCTAGATGAATCTTTAATTCAGAATTCTTATAGAAGTGCTTGACCTATTGGATGAGCGTGAATAAAAGCTCAGGACATTCATGTAAAGTGAATGGAAAAAGTGCGCGGTTGTAGCTCAGTTGGTTAGAGTACCGGCCTGTCACGCCGGGGGTCGCGGGTTCGAGTCCCGTCAACCGCGCCACTTTCAAAAAACAGTCAAACCTATTGTACTTAGTTATTTTTCTGAACTGATTTTCTTTAAACTACATATTTTGAGCAAAAATATAGCTGAACTTTGTTAGTGTGGTTGTGTGTTATGCTGCTAGGTTTTTCTTTTTGATTGCTCCTTCTTTAGCTGTTTAAATATTTGGTCTCAAAAAATTTCTTCTAATTTTACGCTGTAATATTTTCACGACTGGAGCCTCTGCCCTAGGTTATAAAGGTATATCAATTGGTATTCCTAAAGTAACTTTAAAAAAAGTTTTAATTATGAGCTTTTTCATATAACTAAATAATTATGAATTATGATCATTCTTAATTTAAATATAGGTTAAATTTGGAGCAAGCGATGAACAATATTACGCTAGCGATTAAAGATATAAGAAAGGTTTTGGAAGATAAAATAAGTACGTCTAAAGCAACCTGTGATGTCTATGGAGAGAACGAGACATATTTTGATCATATGCCACCTGACGCTGTTGCATACCCAGAAACCACAGTCGAAGTTTCCCAAATTGTTAAAATATGCGCAAAACATGATTGCCCTATAATTCCTTGGGGTGTTGGAACATCTTTGGAAGGGCATTCGCTAGCACCTCGAGGGGGGGTAACGATTGACCTATCGCGGATGAACCAAGTTTTGGAGATAAAAAGTGAGGACCTTTTGGCAATAGTTCAACCTGGACTGGCTCGCGAAAAGCTGAATGAAGATTTACGAGCAACAGGATTATTTTTTCCAGTTGACCCAGGAGCGAATGCTTCAATAGGTGGCATGGCGGCAACTCGGGCATCAGGAACTACAGCAGTTCGATACGGGACTATGAGAGAAAATGTCTTGGCACTGGAAGTGGTTTTGGCTGATGGAAGTGTGATTAGGACTGGTTCTCAAGCAAAAAAATCCTCCGCTGGTTATGATCTTACAAAGCTTTTTGTTGGTAGTGAGGGTACACTCGGAATTATTACGGAGTTAACAATCAGTCTAAAAGGAAAGCCTGAAGCGGTTGCTGCTGGCGTGTGTGAGTTTACATCTGTTAAGGCTGCCGTAAATGCAGTTATTTCAGCAATACAACTGGGTATTCCAATGGCTCGTATTGAATTGATTGATGAAGTTTCAATTAGAGCTATAAATGCATACTCGAAACTAAATTACCCTGAAAAACCACACCTTTTTATGGAGTTTCATGGTTCTGATATCGGAGTGAAGGATCAGTCCGGGACAATGGCAGAAATTATCGAGGAATTTGGTGGGGGGCCATTTAGATGGTCAATGAGGCCAGAGGATCAAACAAAAC